>Ga0210400_10000306_pt1 | contig 57408 bp, 50 predicted proteins | sample IncBWH26MmetaG_FD_155456 | JGI IMG/M metagenome (GOLD analysis project Ga0210400, IMG submission 155456) | Forest soil microbial communities from Barre Woods Harvard Forest LTER site, Petersham, Massachusetts, United States - Inc-BW-H-26-M | ecosystem: Environmental > Terrestrial > Soil >...
AGAGAAGGTCAATGCAACCGGAAAGAACGGAGTTCTGACCGTCACGATTCCGAAGCAGGCGAAAGCGATGCCGCGGCGGATCCAAATCGGCGGCTGATCCAACTGCCATCCGGCCCATGGCGCGGCGTGCGCCGCGATGAAGAGATCGTTCGCACGGATCATCGTTCCACGCGTTTTGAGCGTCGCACGGATCTGCGCATAGTGGAGGGCTGCTTCGCGCATAAGGGTTGATGTTCAACTGGACTGTGCTCACCGCTTACCACCCCGAGAACCCGAGAAGACCCCAATGGTAGAACGTGCCTGCGCACGACAGGAACATCAGCGTCGCGAACATCGCGAAGAGCCGACGCTTGACGACCCATCGCGACCTTGTCGCGAGTAGCAATGGCATGAGGACGACAGTCGAAAGAGTCGCCAAAAAAAACATCCAACAGGCGACCGGGAAGAGCGTCCCGGGATAATTCGTCGCCAGGGCATCGATATCTTTGACCCACGGCGCAACGCCGCTCGCAGCGATGACAAAAGCGGCCAGCCACAGCGAGGGTACGATGTCCCACCAGTCTGCGGAAGCGCGAACACGCAGGTCCCGCACCGCGTGGATGGTACCCAAGAGCGCGGCGAGAACACTCAGAGCCACGATGAGGACAAACCAGCGTGGACCAGAGAAGAAACCGATGCGCTCCAGCGGATTTGCGCCCGTAGGATCAAGCAGCAGCAGGTGCCCGCCTTCGAGTCGAAAAGCGATCTGGCTGCGGCCGTCAACCTCCCTGTAGTTGCCGTCCTCAGTGGGCGTGAACCTTGCGACATCGGCCATCAACCCTGTAATCAGCAGTTCCCCGTTGGCGGTCCGCTCTACTGAGGTTGTGGAGAAACCCAGCAGCGCGCGCTCGGTGCGAAAATAGGCTCGACGCAAGGGACGGTAGGTGCCTTCGACATCGAGCGATGCGACCTTCGAAACCGCGGGCTGGCTCAGGATGCGCCTCGGCCGATCTTCAAGATACTCGCCTATAAGGTAGGGCAACTGCTGTACCAGTGGTAGGCCGCCATCAGTGTTGACTGCCACGAATATCCCCAAGTCCATGGACGGCACGATCAGCATGATGGCGTGCTGGTAGCGCGTATCGCCGTCATGACCCAGCGCCAGCCGGGAGTCCGGGAACGGAAATTGAAAAAGTCCGTGGTGGATCGCGCCGAACCCGCGCGCGTTGGAAAAGGAGGGCTCAAACAGGGCGTGCACGCTCTCTTCGCTCAATACTCCCGCTGCTGAGAAGCGCCGCGCATCCAACAGCGCCTGCAGATATAACGCCATGTCGTTGGCGCTGGCCGCCAAGGCGCCGGCCGGTGCATAGTGAGTAATGTATTCGTCGGGCGCACGCCTCAGTTGCGCCTCTTGCCACACAAATCCCTCACTGAGATGAGCGGCGGTATCGGCGCTCATGGGCTGCGGCAGATTCCGCGTTTTCGCCAGCTCGATCGGCAAATTTTCCCGGAATGTCGCGGAACGAAGGCCAAGCGGTCGAAGTATTCGCTCTTCGGCGTATGCCTCCCAGGGCAGTTGAGTCACCTGCGTCACGATCATTGCGGCAAGCGCAGCACCGTAATTGGAGTACACCGCGATCTGCCCGGGCCTACGCGCACGCCGTGGGCGATAGCGGGCCAGGTAGGTGGCGACCGGCATCTCCAGATGGGGATCGTCTATTATCATGTGACCCAGAATGGTGTCTTCGAAGCCGGCCGTGTGGGTCATGAGATGCCGGATTCGAATCGGCTCGGCGAATCCATCGTCGGGTACCTGTAGATTCGCGGGAAGATGGGAGTTGATGGGATCATCCATCGCGATGCGATGCTGCTCCATCAATTGCAGCAGGGCGATCCACACCACGGTCTTGGAGAGGGAACCGATACGGGTGAGCGTGTCGGCAGTCATGTCCAGTTGCGGACTCAGAGCCGCAACGCCGTACCCTTTGGCCAACAGGACGGCCGAATGATCGACCACCGCGACACCGACGCCGGCAATGTGATCGCGACGCATAGCTTCGGCAACCGCGCCATCGACGAAGGCCGCGAGCCCCGCGATCCGATCAGCCGCATGCGCAACGTTCGCCGGCACCGCCCCGGCCCCTTGAGCCTCGCCTGCCGCCGGCGCCGCGGTCGCCACGGCAAAAATGACCGCGCCAGCGCATAGGGCCGACCTTAGTGCCGGGCGCCGCCGCAAAGGTTTATCGCTTAGCGGCGATCATATCGGCGATCGCCTTTGCAATCACGTCGGGACGGTCGTGAGCGACGTCGTGCGAGCTCTTGTCCGCGACCAGCAGCTGCCGATTGGCGGCGCGTGCGGCAAATTGGCGGTGCGCATCCCTCCACGCCTGGGCGTCCCGCGGTGCTTCGAACGGTGTCGCCTCGGAAACGATTACCGTTACCGGTACGGAAAGGGGCCAGGAAGTCTTGTGGAAGGCGCGCGAGGTCTCGGTGAAAGACGCCGATACCGCCAGCAATTGGCGGCTGGCATTCGTGGGAGGCGCCGCCTTTGCCGCCGCAATGATCGGAGCATATATTTTGGTCATTCGATCGATTCTGTGATCGGTAAAAAACTCCGGAACATTCGCGTCAACCAAAACTGCGCCGGCGATCCAGTCGGGGTGCTGCCGCGCAAGATAGGTAGCGATCTCACCGGCGATTGAATGCGCGACAAGAACGACATCGTGGGTAGCGCCAAGTACCTTCAACCCGTTGGCAAGATCGGCAGTGGCGTTTTTTACATCCCACGGACCCTTGACCTCATCGCTGGCGCCGAAACCGGCTCGATCATAGGTGATGATCTCTGATCCGGTTTGCTTCGCCAGCTCAGGGACCAAAGCGCTCCAGTAGGAAGAATCCAAGCCGCCACCCGCATCGAGCACGATAACGGGCAAGTGACCCGGCGTGACGTGAAAGGCGGTCCGGTGTCCCTCTCTCGCGATCATTTGAGTCGCCGCGGCACCCGCCGGCTCGGCCATCGCTCCCGTAACAGGCATCAGCAGCAATAGCCCTGCCAGCCATAAACTTCCTGCAGCTTGCATTCATCACCTCATGGGTTCGGCTACGTCCATCAGCGCCAACGGCCAGCGAAAATCTGAATCGCCTTATAGAGACATAAAGCCCTGTATGGGTCTATTTATACCTAGATGGGACCCGCCTGGCAAATAACCGTGCTGAAGCGGAAGCCTGTGAGCACGTCGCGCCGCGGGCCCGCGCAAGAGCACCCTCCGCTTAGGCTTTTCGGGGCCGCGAGGCTACCGGCTTTTTAGCGCGGCGAGACTTCTTTGGCGATTTGCTCGATGCGACGTGAGGGGTTTTGCTGGGCGGGCCGCTGCTGTCCGGCTGCTCCGGTGTGCGCAACAGATCGAGTAGCTCGTCATCGGAACTCGTACAGCCGGCCAACAAACTTGCCTCGTCGCAACCTGGCGCGAGAATGTAGGCATGTCCCATCGACGAATCGATATACGCGCATTGGCCGGGTTCCAAAACAACGGGCTCATAGAATTCGGTGTGGACTGCGACGCGACCTGTCAAAACGTAAATGAATTCCTCACCAGGGTGGCGTATCAATTCGCCAAATTCTTCCACGCTTTTTGCACGAACACGGCCAAAGATGGGGATCATGCGTTTTTTTCGCAAGTCTGGGCAGAGAAAGAAGTATTCGTAGTTAGGCGTATCTATGCGCAAAGCGCTCTCTTTGGTTCCGACGCTGCGCCGGGTCATGACTCTGCCGGCTAGATCGTCGCCCGAAGCAAACAGCTCAGACATGCGGATGTTTAGCCGCTTGCTAATCTGCATCAATTTGTCGTAACCGAGAGTCAGGCGACCATGCTCTACCTTCGCCAGCGTGGAGCGCGGAATGCCGGTTTTGTCACTCAATGCCTGGAGCGTCCAGCCGTTCTGGGTCCGTAAGCTACGGATCAGGCTCCCAAGGGTTGGCGCGTCATTGTCCATCTTTGAGAATCCGAAATCTTGCCGGCAGAGTTATCGCGCGGCATTGTAGCAGCGCCCCGCTTCCGTAGCTCGTTCCAGAAGCGAGCCGCATCCGAGGCGCGAACTTCTGACATGGCTGCTGTCGGCCCGCATAGTCCTAAATGGGACATTTAGCTCCTGTTACGGTCTTTGCTGGGAAACACGGGACACCCCCAGCTACCGTGGCGAGCGATTGCCTTGTTACGGTTGGTTCGGCGCGATGTCGCTGGTCGTATTCCTCGCAAGACGGGACGGCGACAGCGCTGCTTCCGTGATCCCGAACTCGAGCAGGTCGTCATCAATTGGCCTTCCCATCGCAAGAGCCGCGGCGGTGCGGCTCAAGGCGGGCGCCGTCTGGATACCGTATCCGCCAAGCGCAGCATGCCAAAAGAACCCCGATTGTATGGGATCGAAGCCTACGACCGGCGAACGATCCTGCACAAAGGAACGCAGCCCTGCCCACTTGTGCGTCACGCGCGTCACATTGAGAGTGGTGGCTCGTTCGATACGTTCGACCGCCATTGCAATATCGAGATCGTCTGCCTGCGCATCGCACGGTTCGCAGCTGGTCTCGTCCGCGGGCGACAGCAGCAGCATTCCGGCGTCGGGCTTAAGATAAAATTCCTCATCCGCGTCGACCAACATCGGCCAATCTTCAATCATCTGCTCCGGCGGTGGCTTGATCAAACACGCCGTGCGCTTTCGCGGCTGCAATCCGACATCAATGGCGCCTGCAAGCCTGCCGACCTGGCCGGCCCAGGGTCCGGCGGCATTGACAACCACCTCGGCGCGGAACGTATCGCGGACCGTCGATACCGTCCAAATACCGCGGCTCCTTTCCAGATGCGTGACGTGTGCGCTGGTGGTCAGTGCGCCGCGCCGCGACCGCAGCAGTCGCAAGTATCCCTGGTGCAGCCCATGCACCTCAATGTCCCCGGAATTTCTGATATAGGCACCGCCCAATAAATCATCGGCTCGGAGCAGCGGATGAAGTGCGCGCGTTTCCGGGCCGGATTTGACCTCGATGCCAGTGGCGCCTGCGGCGGATTCCAAGAATCTGGAAAGCGCGTCCGATTGGCCGGTCCTGGCGATCATCAGAACGGGTCGTGGCTTGAGCAGCGCAGTAGCGGTGAAATCGGCGCCGGGCGAACTGAAAAATTCGCGGCTGGCCCGCGTCAATGCACGAACGGAATTATTGCCGTAATACTCAAAAAACACCGCGGCGGAGCGCCCGGTGGAATGGTATCCGGGTTGTGGTTCCATCTCGAGCAAGCGCACTGATGCGTGCTTGGCTAGGTGAGCAGCTACCGACGCGCCCGCCATGCCGGCGCCGATAACGACGATGTCATGTTCGAAGTCCATCGATCAGACAATCACTGAGTCAACCATGCTGGTCTGCTTGATTTGAATGCATGGGGTTCCGCTACGAGCGTCGCGACAGACAAATTTGCGCACAATCGTTACACGATAATCCTAAATGGGTATACTGATCCTATCCAGGGCTATCCTACCACGATCGGAGAAAGGCGCCTTTTTCGGATAATCGGCGAGTCTTTTGCGACCCTTGTGTCGAGGTCAGCACCAGGGTCAGCCTCGCAAGAATCAGCCATGAGGAGACAATGGTGACCCATGTTCGGATAACGATCGGTTCCACGGCGTTCAAAGCGCGCTGGGAAGAATCACTGGCCCCGCAGACGTGCGCTGCCTTTCGGCGTTTGCTGCCCTATTCCCAGAACATGATTCATGCCAGATGGAGCGGCGAAGCTTGCTGGATTCCCTTGGGGACATTTGATCTCGGCGCTCCCGCCGAAAACCCGACGAGTACGCCCGCCCCTGGTGAAATCCTCTTTTATTCGGGCGGAATTAGTGAGACGGAGATTTTGTTTCCCTATGGCGCAACGCGATTCTCGAGCGTCGCGGGGGAGTTGAAAGGCAATCATTTTCTGACGGTAATCGAGAATCAAGAATCTTTAACGGAACTGGGAAGGCAAATCCTGCTGAAGGGAAGCATGCCAGTCCGATTCGAATAGAGTTTGACTATTACACATCATCAATCGGCACAAAAAATATGGGGATATGTTTATGCGCGAAACGTTAGCATCGATCGTCTGCGCCGCCTTCACCCTGGTGATCGCCGCATCCGTCAGTAGCCCCGCCATAGGGCAAACTGCGGTCAACTCGGAATCCTCAACCGACGTTGGGCTTGCCGAAATCATCGTGACAGCGACGCGGCGCTCGGAGCGCCTGCAGGATGTTCCTATGAGCATCACTGCGCTGACCGGCGAGGAGCTCACGAAACGCGGCGCAAACGATGTCAACGACATCATTGCCAACTCTCCCGGCCTTTCCAATCCCTCGCAAGGCTTGGGCATCCAGAACAATCTCATCATCCGCGGAGTGGCAACCGGTGCGGGTTCCACCCTGGCCCAGGCCACGGTATCGCTGATGCTGGACGATATCGACCTGAATCCCGGCGCAGTGACCTTCGGGACTTCGGATCCCAAGATCGTTGATGTGCAGCAGGTGGAAATACTGCGCGGTCCGCAAGGCACCCTTTTTGGCGCAGGCTCTTTGAGCGGCGTCGTGCGCTACATCTCGAACAAACCCAACTTGAACGAATACTCCGGTTCAGTGCAGGTCACGGGATCTTCAACCGATGGTGGCGGAGCTTCCGAAGACATAACCGGGGTGCTCAATGCACCTTTGATCGAGGGCAAGCTCGGCGCGCGACTCGCCGCTTACTACGACAACGATGCCGGGTGGGTCGATGATCAAGGTCGAGGGCTCTCCAACGTCAATGGCACCCATACCTATGGGGTGCGTTTTTCGCTCAGCGCGAAACCCACCGACGATCTGTCAGTAATCCTCACCACCATAAATGATAGAACAAATGAACTGGGCAGCTCGGCGTCCTATTATTTTGCGCAGCCAGGCATACCGGACTATAAGACGCAGCAACCTTACTACTCCGTGGGCAGTGCAAAACTTGACACCCACATCGTCAACTTGCTGACAACGTGGACGCCTACCTGGGGCACCGTCGTATCAACGACAAACTATTTCGATCGGTATATCAACGGGACGCAGGATCTGGGCAATCTTCTTCCTGCGCTCGGTCTGACAATTCCGCCGGGCGTCGCGCCATCGGCTCCGAGTGTTGCTCCCAATACCATTCACGACATTTCCCAAGAATTCCGGTTCGATTCTCCGCAGATGGGCCCGTTTCGGTACAACGCCGGGGTGTTTTACCAGAGAGTTGCCAGCGACCCGAGTCAGGTGGTCACGACCAATTCTCCGGATGCACCGCTCGCCTTGGGCGCCTATATCTGGGCCGTGCAATGGCAGGCGGCGGCCTTTGGCAGCGCGACCTACACAGTCGCGGACCGCATCGATTTCACCGCCGGCGTGCGCGTCAGCAAGGACGTCGTTCACTTCATCACCACCGAGAGCGGACTACTGGCGGGAGCCAACTCGGCGGGCGGCGAGGTGGACAAGCCGGTGACGCCCCGTGCCGCCATCACTTTCCGACAGACCAACGATCTGACCTGGTATGTGCAGGCTGCCAAGGGCTATCGCGTGGGCGGTCCAAACGTCACCGCCGGCAATAACGCCACCCTGTCCTCTTACCACCCCGACAGCTTGTGGAACTATGAATTGGGCAGCAAGGCGCGCCTGTTCAACGGCACGCTGATTCTCGACAGCTCTCTTTATGACATTGAGTGGAATAACATGCAGGTGGGGCTGGTGACGCCGCAAGGCTTCAATTACATCGGCAATGGCGGCAAATCCAGGATCTACGGGATCGAAGAGGAGGTCACCTTTAAGGCGACTCCATGGCTGGAACTCGGCGGCACCGCCTCAGCGGATCATGCGGCGACCACATCGGCCGCCTCGATCAGTCGCGTCAGTTTCGGTGCTGCCGGACCCGCGCCAGACCTGGAACCGAACGCGGCGACCTCGAACGGGGTGGTATCCGGATATCGATTGCCGGGATCTCCGGAGTTGCAGGGCTCGTTGTACGGTGAAGCGCAGTTCCATGTTCTCGACTATGCATCGTATGTTCGCATCAGTGGACAGTACGTCGGCTCCGCCTACACGGATTTTAATTCCCAGGGCTTGAAATTTGGAGGCTACACGGTCGGTAATTTGCGGGCGGGCATCAAGTTTCCGCACGTTGAAGTCATCGCGTTCGTCAATAATTTCACCAACAGCGAAGCGCTCTCTTCGGCCCTCGACCTGTCGCTGTTCAATGTCCCAACGGGCTACCGCATTCGACCGCGCACGGTAGGTTTGACGCTTCGCGCTGGTTTCTAGTCAAAAGCCTGGGCCGCCTGCACACGCTGTGCCGGCGGTCCACGGCACCCCCGGTAAAGGCTCAGCGACAAGAGGAATTTCACGCCATGCAACGCCTTACTCTGCCTTTCCATCGCAGCTTTCGTAGCGCAATACTGCCAAAATTATTTGCGGCGTGGATCGCCGGCATGACGCTCAGCGGACTGTTATGGACCACAAGCGGCGTCGCTGAGGAAGCGAGCAGTACCTGGGACGTGACGGCCGCGCGGGGAAAAACCCGCGACATCGATTTCGATATTCGCGAGGGGACCTGGATGTCCATGGACATTTCTCCCGACGGCCGCTGGATCGTCTTCGATCTGTTGGCCCATATCTATCGCGTTCCGGTTGCCGGTGGTTCTGCGGAGTGCCTGACGCAGAACAGCGGCGTGGCACTTAATTTCCAGCCGCGCTACTCGCCGGACGGAAAGACGATCGCGTTCATCTCCGACCGTAAGGGACAAAACAACCTTTGGCTGATGGACGCCGATGGCTCGAATCCGCGACCCGTCGCACTCGATCCCGCTGTGCGCATGTACGAGCCCGCCTGGACACCGGACGGCGAGTACATTGTTGCACGACGTGAGACCGCAGGGCCTGGCTTTGATGGGAAGACGGGCCTCTGGATGTATCATAGGACCGGCGGGCAGGGTGTGGAGCTTGTGGGCAAATCACCGCCGGATGCGGATTGGCCTTCCGCGTCCCCGGACGGCCGCTTTTTATATTTTCACTCGCCCGTCGACCCCAAAGAAGAGCCGTGGCTGCGCGATGCCGTCGGTGGTGCATTTCAGATCAAGCGATTGAATCTTCACAGCGGCGAGGTAGAAGAGATCACCGCCGGCCGCGCCTCTACCATGTATAGAGGTTCGAGCGGCGGGGCGATAGCGCCGGAAGTTTCGCCCGACGGGCGCTGGCTCGCTTTCGCGCGCCGCATTCCCAACGGCACCATTTCGTTCAAAGGCCATCAGTACGGACCGCGTACGGCACTCTGGCTGCGTGATCTGAAGAACGGGGCGGAACACATACTCCTCGATCCGATCGAGGGAGATATGTCGGAAACCATCAAAACCTGGCGCGTGCTTCCCGGGTATAGCTGGGCGCGCGACAGCAAGTCTCTGGTTGTTTCGCAAGGCGGGCATATCAACCGCGTCTGGATCGACAGCGGCAGGGCCGATTTGATCCCGTTTACGGCCCACGTGCATCGAACGCTATCCGAGATGGCGTACGCATCCCGACCGGCATCCGGCGACGATTCTTTTGAAGCTCGGGCGATCCGTTGGCACTCGGATTCGCCCGACGGCAAGAGAGTCGCCTTTCAGGCTGTCGGCCATGTCTGGGTCATGGATCTACCAAGCGGCACTCCACGCCGTATTACGCCGCCGACGTTTGTTGCGTTCGAATACTCGCCGGCATGGTCGCCGAACGGCCGCTCGATCGCGTTCACCACCTGGGATGAGCGCGAGGGCGGGCACCTGTGGAAAGTGTCATCCGCCGGCGGCACCCCTCACCGACTGACCACCGAGGCGGGCGAGTACATCAATCCCTCGTGGAGTGCCGATGGCTCGCAGATCGTATTGGCGCGGGGCGCCGGCGAGACCCTACGTGGCCGCACCTGGGCAAATAACCCATGGTACGACTTAGTTCGGGTGCCATCCGCAGGCGGCCCGGCCAGCTTCGTGATTCGCATCGACCGACCGTTCGGCGAGGTGTTCGAACTCATGTCACGGCGTGAAATGCCCGAGCCGGTGTTCGGAGCGGAGGGACGCATTTACTATCCTGAGATCGCCCCGACGCACGTCGAAGGCAAGCTCTCCGAGACACAGTTCGTCTCAGTGCGCCCGGACGGCACCGATCGACGCGTGCACGTGGTCTTCGATTCCGCCGGTCAGGCGGTGGTGTCTCCGGATGGGCGATCGATCGCGTATCAGGAAGGCGACAATATATATTTGATGCCATTTCCGGCGTTCGGTACCGGCAGCGTTCCCATGCGTGTCGACCGCCGCAAGCCGGCGCTCGCCACGAGGACTTTGAGTACCGAAGGCGGCAACTTCCCTCACTGGCGAGATGCCGACACGCTGACCTTCGGCAGTGCCAATCACTTCTTCGTCTATCACGTAGGCTCCGGCCGGACCGACAGCAGCGACATCCACCTGAAGGTAGCCAGGGATACTCCGCACGGAACTCTGGCCCTCACCGGGGTACGCATCGTCACGCTCAATCATCGAGAGGTCATCGAGCACGGCGACATCGTAATCAAGAACGACCGAATCGCCTGCGTCGGCACTTGCGACAAGGCGAGCGCGGATCGAACCATCGACCTGACCGGAAAGACCATCATTCCAGGGTTCATCGATATGCATGCTCATCACTTTCGAGAGTACAACGGCATCACCCCGCCGCATGACTTCGAGCATGCTTCGTACCTCGCGTATGGCGTCACGACCAACCTTGACCCGTCGACTTGGTCAGAAAACGTGTTCCCGATCGCCGAACTCACCGAGGCCGGCGGCATGATCGGGCCCAGGACATTCAGCACCGGCGATCCCATCTACAACGGAGACGGCGCACGCCAGAACGAGATCACCGATTATGCGGCTGCCGAACACGCCATCGGGCGGCTCTCAAGCTACGGCGCGATTACCTTGAAACAGTACTTGCAGCCGCGCCGTGACCAGCGTCAATGGATCGTGGATGTCGCCCGCAAGCGGGGCCTAATCGTGACTGGCGAAGGCGACAGCCTTGAATACAACATCGGCACCACTCTTGACGGCCAAACCGGCTGGGAGCATCCCATCGCCGTTGTCCCGCTTTATGCAGATGCTACGACTTTCTTCGGCAAGGCCCATATCGACTACTCGGCGACCTTGGTGGTCGGTGGCGCCGGGCCCTGGAATCAAGATTTCTTCTTTCAAAGCAGCGACTGGTGGAAGGATGCGAAACTCGCTCGCTGGACGCCATGGCTGGAGCTCATTCCGCAGACGCGCCGGCGCGAACTGCGGCCGGAGACAGACTACAGCTTTCCTCTGCTGGCGCAGGGTGTCGCCGATGTTGTCGCAGCCGGTGGCCATGGCGCGATCGGCGGCCACGGCCAGCAGCACGGGATTGGATCGCAGTGGGAGGTGTGGGCAACCGCGAGCGTAACAGGGCCCATGGGGGCACTCGAGATCGCGAGTCTTGACGGAGCCTGGTTTCTCGGCATGCAGCAAGATCTCGGCTCGATCGAAACCGGCAAGCTCGCCGATCTTGTTGTCCTAAACTCGAATCCGCTCGAAAACATTCGAAATACCGCAGACATTGCCTTGGTGATGAAGGGCGGAAGGCTCTATGACGGCATGACGCTCGATGAGAGCTGGCCCGCGAAAAAGCCATTCGGCGATCCTTATTGGTCGAATCCGGAGGCATCGCGAACTGATGTGCGCCCGCTGCAGCCCTAGGAAGCTTGCTGAAGTCGAGCCACGCGCGCCGGTTGGCCGAGTCACGTTGCTCGTCTTACTGGGCGCGTTTGCGGCGTGCGGCGACTCGCGACTGTCTTGATCTCATTCGATCTTGAGTAAGTTCAGTTTAATTCCGTCGAATGATTTCAATCCTCGATCGAAGGTCACAAGATCATGATCGAGTGATCGCGCCAACGCCGCCAGCCATGCATCTGTCCAAAGATTCGGCGTCGGCTGTCTGCCCGCAACCAGTGAGGTAAAAAACTGTTCATGCGAGGACGGCGCAACATCAACAAAAACGCACCGCGGGTCAGCGGCAAGAACCTGCCAGGCATTCAGCGCCACCTCCGGTGCCGCTGGAGCGCCATTCATTGCAACGCGATTGGTTAAAAGACGCAGCACCGCCATGCGTGTCAACAGACACAAGCCGACACTTTCGTCGGATCTCTTCTCCCACCAGCGTCGTGCTGCCTCATGAGCAACGTGACGATCTACGAGCAGCGGAAAGAGGACGTTAGCGTCCGCGATACACGTCATTGAGGTTCGCCAAATCTTCGTGATCGAACAGCGAGGCGATTTCGCCATTTGACAGCACAGGAATTGAATGGCCAGGGGGCAGTTTGACCGGCGCCTCGGTCATTCTCTTTCGCTGTACGTGCGGTTCATCCGATAAGACTCGACGCAGGCCTTCGGCCACGAGATCACGCAAGGTGGAACCGCGCTTAACGGCGGCAATTTTTGCCCGCTTAACTAGGCTGTCCGGAAGATCAAAAGTTGAACGCATAAATATGTCTATATGCTTTACTGCATCACATTGTGATCTCTCATTCCCGGCCTGTCAACGGCCATCATTTCCGGGTCAATGTCTATGCAAGGTATTGTTTTATTTAATATTTATTAGATCTATCTTTCGGGACGTAGGAGTCGCAGGTTCAAAGCCTGTCACCGGATGCTTAAGTCGAGTTCCGGTACTTGAATTTTTGACTGCCATCCCTAGTTTCTGGCGCGAATGCCCGTGCGGGCAATTCGCCAGTTTGAAACAACGGTTAGATAACCATAAGGAGTGGTGCCATGAGTACTGTGATGCGACAAGATCCCTGGGGCGTGATGCCGCGCCTACAAGAGGAAATCAATCGTCTGTTCGGCAATACACGCGAGAACGACAGCAGTTCTGCGACTGCCGCTTGGGTTCCGCCGGTGGATATCCATGAGTACGCGAATCGCTTCGAACTGTATGTTGACCTACCAGGTATCGATCCTGCCGACGTGGAACTAACGCTAGACGGAGGAGTACTTACTCTCTCCGGTGATCGACTCGAGCAAGTCACGACTAAGAACGGTGAAGACTTGCAGGGTCGCCGCATCGAGCGCGGCTATGGATCTTTTCATCGGCGCTTCGTTTTGCCTGATACGGTACACGGAGAGAAGGTCAATGCAACCGGAAAGAACGGAGTTCTGACCGTCACGATTCCGAAGCAGGCGAAAGCGATGCCGCGGCGTATCCAAATCGGCGGCTGATCCAACTGCAATCCGGCCCATGGCGCGGCGAAATCCGTGCCATGGGCCAGCCGGATTCAATCGCTCGAGCAGGACAAACATCTACGATGTGTTGCGCGTACCCAAGCTCAGGATCAGCGCGCCGGCGTCCACGATTACTCGAATCATGGCTCGATGTATCGCCACAGGCCGCTATTCCACATAGCACCGACAAGAACATTGTTACTGCCATCGTTAACGGCGCTGATTTGCGCAGCACCTTGAGTTAACCCGGCAGGAGTGCCTGGCGCCACCCAAGTGCCGTTGCCCGGTTGGGCTCCAACTTCAAACGACGAATCGAACGTACCGCCGGGGCCCGCAGGAAATCCAAACATCGAATAAACATTCTTTGATGTACCAATAACAACCGATTCAGTGTTGGTCAAACCCACGTGAGTCCATGTTTGTCCGTAGTCGGCGCTTCTTAAAACACCCTGGCCCAGAATCGAATAAGAGCCGGCCATAAACACAACACCGTTGTTATCGGGTTGATAAATTTGCGCGGCGCCAGGGGGGTGTTCGTTCGTGTCGACTTGAACCCAAGTCGCACCACTATTTGCTGTCCGCCAGGTGCCATTGAGTCCGCCGCTTTGTTCACCGATCCACAGCCAAGTCCCACGTGTGGTGGCGGCATCGCCGGTATTGATGAAGAAGACGAAGCCGGTGAGACCATTTGTAAACATTCCAGCGTCAAGGGGAACGGCGCTCCAGTTCTTACCGCCGTTAACGCTCTCAACAATAGAATCATGTGCGTGACCAGCCATAATGAGATGGTTTGCGTCATAAGGATCAACGACAGGCGCGTAGTAGTCCTGGCGGGCACCCCCGGGAGCAACGGAGTATTTAGTCCAATTCACACCGCCATCGACAGACCTCCAGAACCCTTCTCCGCTGCCTTGAATGCATCCTTGATAGATGGTCGGAGGACCGGCGCCGCCGCTCGCTGAGACCGTAATTCCTCCAACGCAATCGCTTACCCTAGCGGCATTCTTTCCCGTATTGATGGGCCCACTCCAGGTAGCGCCATAGTCCATCGATTTCCAAATTCCCTGGCAGTTAAACTCCGCATAGAGATTCGAGGGATTCGAGGGATCCGCCTCAACAGATTGTGTGCCATCGTTTCCGCACAAATTATCGGTGAGATCCACGCCCGCAGGCGTCACATTGATCCAAGTCCCAAAAGTCGGAGGAGGAGGATTCGGAACCGCGACGACTTGCGCCGAGTTCGCGCTCTCACCGGTCGAATTGACCGCCGAGACGACGTAATAATATGTCGTGCCGTTGGTGAGCGCGGTGTCGGTATACGAGGTTGAGGTGGGCGCGGCGATTTGCGTGTAGGGTCCACCGCTGGTGCCGGAGCGCTTGACGTTGTAACTCGTCGCGCCGCTGCTCGCGGACCAGGTGAGGCTTACCTGCGTATCGCCGGCCGTCGCGGTGAGATTGGTCGGTGCTGGCGGAGACACGCTCGGTGCGCTAGGCGTTGCGGAGACTTGCGCGGAATTCGCGCTCTCACCGGTCGAATTGGTCGCCGAGACGACGTAATAGTATGTCGTGCCGTTGGTGACCGAGGAATCTGTATATCCATTCGAGCTGGGCGCGGCGAGTTGCGTGTACGGACCGCCGCTGGTGGTCGCGCGCTTCACGTTATAGCCCGTTGCGCCCGCGCTGGCTGTCCAGGTGAGGGTTACCACAGCGTTGCCGGGCGTCGCCGTGAGATTGGTCGGAGCTGCCGGAGACCCGCTCTGTGCGCTAGGCGTTGCGGAGACTTGCGCGGAATTCGCACTCTCGCCAGCAGCGGTGAGCGTCGAGACGACGTAATAGTAGGTCACGCCGTTGATAACCGAGGAATCTGTATATCCATTTGAGGTGGGCGCTGCGAGCTGCGTGTACGGACCGCCGCTGGTGGTCGCACGCTTCACGTTATAGCCCGTTGCGCCCGTGCTGGCTGTCCAGGTGAGGGTTACCACAGCATTGCCGGGCGTCGCCGTGAGATTGGTCGGTGCTGTCGGAGACCCGCCCGGTACCCCGGGCGTTGCAGAGACTTGCGGGGAAAACGCACTCGACCCTACTGCGGTGAGCGTCTGGACGACGTAGTAGTACGTCGTACCATTCGTGACCGCGGAATCTGTGTATCCATTCGAGGTGGGCGCGGCGACCTCGGCGAGTTGCGTGTACGGACCGCCGCTGGCGGTCGCACGCTGCACGTTATAGCCCGTTGCGCCCGCGCTCGCTGTCCAGGTGAGGGTTACCACCCCGTTGCCGGCCGTCGCCGTAAGATTGGCTGGGGCCACCGGAATCTCAGGAGCTTTGGAGTTCGGTGGCAAACAGCCGGCAAGCAGTGCCAAACACCCCGCGATCATGAGGCCGCGGAACGCGACACTGCTGGGCGGGTGTTTGATCATCTTGCATTCTCCCGATCATCGGGGGGTTTGCTGTAGATCCCCTCTGAAGCCGATGATAGGGCGCAATGCATTCAGTTTGACGACGAGATACAAACCTTCGGCACGTAGGAGTTTTCCGACGCGCCAATTTTGGGCTGGTCCTACCACGGACGAGGTTACGCGGCGCACCTGCGGGTGGCTAATCGATCCGGGCGCTCGGATGCCCAGTCCCTGTGCGTCCCGCCATCGTTGATCAGTTGGGTCTCGAAGCCGTCTGCCTCTTCCGCCTTCTCCTGAGCTTCGACAACGCGTCGTCGTTGTTGGCCGCCCAGGCATAAAGCATCTCGATCGGCTGGATGAAGAGCCGGCCCATGGGCGTCAGGGAGTATTCGACCATGGGCGGGACAACCGATAGACCTTCCGATCGATGAGTCTGTCCCGCTCCATCTCGCGTAGCGTCTGCGTGAGCATCTTCTTCGAGCATCCCGGCAGGCTGCGCGCGAGGACGCCGGTCCGGCACGTTCCGCCGTTGAAGTGCAACGAGTGGAGCACCATCGTGGTCCATTTGACGCTGAACAACTCGAGCACGCGGCGGGGCGAAGGCATCGGACACGGGAATCCGCCAGATTCTTTAGCGACCATCGTCTGAGTGTCGCAGAGCGCTCATGAATCATGTGACCCTCACTTCGCCTCGGCCACCCACTTCAAAGTCGCCAGCCAGAGATCGTGTCCGCGGTGCATGAGCGTCTCATCACTCTCGCGAAGGCCCGCCGCATCCTTTCCAATACCGGCCTCATCCATCACAACGTGGCACAGGGCACCACGAGGCTCCAGATACCAAGAGTGATAGAAGCTCGGCTTGGCTCCCGGCACATAGCCGTACCATCCCAGGCGCTGATTCGATACATACTCGTGCACCTTGCTTTCGATCGCCAAGCGAAACGTCGTCCAGCGGAAAACCGTGCCGTCCCGGAGCACCGGATCCCCGCGCTGGATTTCGACATCCTTGGAGTTGGGGTACCAGGTTGGCCACAGGGTCGCTTCGATGATATGTGTCCAGACCCGCTCACAAGGCGCATTGATGATCAGATCATTGTGGGCGAACAGGTCGGCCTTCTCCGGCTCGAAGCCGGCAGGCCAGTGGATGTCCGGGGAGCGGTGGGCAAGATCGTCTTTCATTGACATGGCTGTGTATTCCTGTGAGTGATCAACGGCACGGGAGGCCTGCGCGCCCGCACTCGCGAGCCCGAAGACCAGTAGGAAGGCTGCAAGAATGCGGCCGCTTTGCTTGGCGATTGATGCGCCGATTCCGCGCGATGAGCCGGTGATGATGGCGACTCTGGCGGCTTGGGTTGTCATATGCGTCTCCTTGGGGCCCGTAAGGATGTCTGCTCGGCGGATTTATGTTCCCTCCGTACGCCCTTCCGCGGTAGCCGCATGGCCTGCATATTGGTTATGCTATTGGCGCATGACCATGTTCACGGATCTCACCCTCCTGAGAGGATTCGTCTCGATCGTCGACAGCGGGAGCATCTCGGCCGCCGCGCGTCACCTTCATCTCACGCAATCGACGTTGAGTCGCCAGTTACAGAGCCTGGAGGATCAGTGTGGGACCGTGCTACTGCGCCGGGATACCCACCGCATGCGTCTGACCCACACCGGTCACCGGCTACTTGCCGATGCGCGGGAGCTCCTCGCCTTGGCAGAAGAGTCCGAACAGCGGCTACGCAATGAGCAAACTGCCGTTGAGGGCAACATACGCATCTTCGCGACCATCGATTTCGGTCAGAGCGTCGTAAGCCGCATGATCGCAAGCTTCATGCAAGCACATTCTGCGGTCACGACGGAGCTCGCGTATTCGAACCGCCCGCTACACATGATTGAGGAGGGATGCGACGCGGGCGTCATCGTGGGAAATTTGACCGACGAGACGCTGGTCGCCCGCTCTGCCGGACAGATCAGGCGCTACCCTGTCGCTGCACCTTCGTTTCTTAGTGAGCGCAAATCGCCGAAGTTCCCCGCGGATATCCAATCGTGGCCGTGGCTCAGGTTGTCCAACCCCCAATTTGGCGTATCGAACTTGGTCGATCTGTATTCCGCACAGGGCGAGCACCGTCTGGAGATTAAACCGGTCATGATCTCGGAAGGCGTCACGAGCCTTCGCGAGGCAATCCTGACGGGACTGGGAATTACGGTGCTGCCGGAGTGGTTGATCGAGGGTGATCTGCTCTCCGGGCGCCTAGTGCGTGTATTACCCAAGTGGCAGGTCCGCGAGTTGCCGGTTCACGTCGTTTATCCCGCGCAGCGCCGGCTGCCGCAGCGCGTGCGCACGTTCATCGACTTTGCCGTCAACTACATGAGCACGGCGCTGAAACCCGATAAACGTTAGCTGATGGCGGTGACCCGCATTCGCTAGAGCACACCGCAAATCTCGAAGTCGCGCGCTGCGGGCAAAAAGTCGCGTGCGTTGCCTTCTTACCCATATGCGGCGAGTGCAACGAGTCAATCGAGGTCGACTGCGAAGCGCTTGAAGTCCGCCAGCGAGCAGATGCTCAAGGCTCCTTCATGTGTAGCGCGCAAGACCACGCGCGGCGCACGCCCCGCTTGCAGCGCTTCCTGCCACCGAGGTGCACACAGACACCAGCGATCACCAGGCTTCAATCCCGGAAAGCCGAATTCCGGGACCGGCGTCGAGAGATCATTGCCGCAGGACTTCGAATACTCAAGAAATCCCGCGGTCATGACGGCGCATACAGTGTGGCTGCCGATGTCTTCGCGGCTGGTGTCGCAGCATCCGTCGCGAAAGAAACCCGTCATCGGGCTCAAGGAGCAGACTTCGAGTCGATCGCCCAGCACGTTCTTGGGCTCGTTGCGCCGGCCACCGCCCTTGCCGGCGTCATCTCTCAACATGGGGTTTTTCTGCATCGCCCCTCCCCGATTCGAAAATGTCCATTCCGCTCAATTCGACTAGACCACCGCCACGTTGGCGTCAGGATAGAGCAAAAACCCTCACGATTGATCGAACGTCGTGACAAACCTTCGGGATGTAGGAGTGCAGGTTCAAATCTCGTCTTGGAGCCCGCGAGAGTTGAGTTCAAACTACGGGGATGAAACGGCACTCACGTTTGCTGCCCCTCGCGCTCTTGCCCGTCATGTCGCTCGCTTTGGTTCACGCCGCTGCGGCGCCGGATCCTGACGCGGTCAAGGAGGCGGCAACGGTTGCCAAGGCAAAAGCAGAGGAGGCAGCAGCGGACAAGCACTACAAGGTTCCGCGCACCGCATATGGTCAGCCCGACCTGGAGGGAGTCTGGACCAACGTCAGCATCACACCCTTGGAACGTCCCGGCCAGTTTGGGAGCAGTATCGACCTGACTACGGATCAGGCGTCTCAACTCGAATACGCCGCCATTGAGCACTATATCGAAGGCAACGCACCGACCGACCCGAACGCGCCAGCAACCGACACCACCCGCAAACATTGCCAAGGTCCCGGCGGCCTCGATTGCGGCTACAACAGCGCGTGGAAAGATTCCGCCACTACGGTGGCTCGCGTCGATGGTCAGCCGCGCAGCTCGTTCATCACCAGCACGCCGAACGGCCGGATTCCGGCCTACAAAGCCGGCTACCAGAACGCAAGCACGCGGACGCGCGATGAAGGCGAAGGCTCGGCGACACCAACCCGCAATCCGACCGACAACCCCGAGGATCGCGCGCTTGGCGAACGCTGCATCACCTCGTTCGGCTACAGCGCTGGCCCCGTCATGCTGCCCCTCCTCTATAACAACAATTACGCCTTCGCGCAGTCGAAAGACGCGGTTGCGATCCTGGTCGAGATGGTGCACGACGTGCGCATGATCCACATCGGTGCCGCTCATCGCACCGACGGACTGCGCCCCTGGTTTGGCGATTCGATTGGCCGCTATGACGGCGATACTTTAGTGGTGGAAACCACCAACTTTCCCATGGCCCAGGCTTTCCGCGGCGCTTGGAAGGAGCTGAAAGTCACCGAGCGGTTCACCCGCAAAGGCCCGCGCCGCTTACTCTATCAGTTCACTGTCGAAGATCGGACCGTGTGGGACCAGCCTTGGGGCGGCGAGTATGAGTTCACCTCGTCGAAGGGTCGAATCTACGAATACGCCTGTCACGAGGGCAACTACGCTTTGGCCGGCGTTCTCGCCGGCGCCCGTGCGGAAGAAGCGGCCGCGGCCGTGAAAAGTAACGCGGTAAGAGCTCAGACGAATCAGTAGGCCCCCGCGTGCTCACGAAGCAGTTGAGACTAGTTCGTGAGAGCTGCGCGCAACGCCTTGATCTGCACGCCCGCGGCCGCGAGCAGATTCTTGCAGTCGCCGGAGCCGAGCCCGAGGCGATGGAACGACGGGCTTTCGGTTACGGCATCATCGAGCAACTCGCGTTGGTCCACGCACGACCCAAGGCTTATTGCCGCGATCAACACGTCGGTCAGCCCGTCAGCACCGCGCGCCTCGAGATTCTCGGCGTTCTGGTTGGCGACGGCCATGATGATTTCCGGCGGAAACTTCCAGTGCTTGAGGATCGAACTTGCAATGCGCGGGTGCCATTCATCCACCAATTGCCGCCACTCATCGCTTTCGTCGTCGCAGTCGGCGCGACTCGGCGTCCCTACGGTAATATAGAGGTTGCCGATATTGTGCATGAGACCAGTCATCAGCGCCTCGTCGGGTTTTGCGGCGCGCGTCTCGCGCGCGAGCACGTAGGCGATCGACGCGACCAGCGCGCCCTTGCGCCAAAGCTGCTTAATCTGCGGACGGAGCTTTGCTTCGCCGCCACGGAACTCCATCTGCTGCAGCGAAAACGACATCGCCGTGCAGCGCACCAGCTGCGTGCCGAGTCGGGTGACGGCCTGTTGCAAGTCGATGATCTGCTGCATCGACGGATTCAGGAACGCGGAGTTCGCAAGCCTCAAAATGCGGGCGGCAAGCGCGGCATCGGCACCGATCACCTGTGCGACCCGGGTCCGCGCGGCCTTCGGATCCTCCAGGATCTGTTGCACGCGAGCCGCGAAGTCCGGGAACGACGGTAAGTGCACGTCACCGACGGCGACTTCGAGTGAAAGCTTGCGGATAACGGCGTCCCGATCCGACTCGCCGGCTCGCAGATCTCGTCCCATCAATTTGGCAGTCGCCACAGCAGCACCCGGTCCGAAGTTCTCCCAGTACGTTTATCGGCCAAAATCGCCTCAGCTTTAGGGGTAGGCCCACATGGACCGTCTTTGAGCAACCTTCGCGTCGCTTAGTGATCAGACCAATGCTCTTGGCCTCAGCAAATCCGAAAGACCCACTCGGTTGAGCATCTCCGACCTCATCCGGTCGAGCACGGTGAAACTGACATTCGCGCCATCCTCCGTCGGATCGATGTGCACGCGGAACGGCCGCTTACCGAACGGCGTATTCACGACATCGACGATGGCCGCGGCCACCGCCCCAGGGTCTGCAGTGGGCGGTACGATTTCAGCGAACGCCTTTTGCACCTGCTCCCCAAAGCCCGCATAGGGACCAGCCTCGTATTCGGCGACGACCCGCTGGTCGGCAGGCTTTCCCGAATGCGCGAAGTGGTTCGTGCCACTCGTGAAGGCGCCCGGAACGATGATCGAGGTCTCGATGCCCCAGCGGGCCAGTTCGCGCGCATACTGCACGGCGATGGCATCCATCGCAGCCTTCGCCGCGAAATACGGGGCGAGATACGGGGGTGTTCCGCCAGCCGAGCTCGAGCTCGACACCCACACGAGCAAACCCTGCTTTTGCCGCCGAAGATGCGGTAGCAGCGCGCGATTCACGCGCTGCGTGCTGAGCACGTTGACGTCGTAGAGCTCGGCAAACTGTTCCGGCGTGAACGCCTCGGCAGGACCGAACACCATGTGGCCGGCATTGTGCATGAGGACATCAATCCGACCACTCTCCGCTATCAGCTGCGCAACACCCTTGTCGACCGAGTCCTGCGACTGCACGTCGAGCTCGACCGTGCGCAGATCGATGCCCTGCTCCTTGGCCAACTGACCGATCGCCTTGACGTTGGGCGCGTTGCGCCCTTTTGTATCGCGCATCGAGGCGTAGACCGTGTGGCCGGCGCGGGCCAGCGCTTCGGCACTGAGGCGGCCGAAACCGCTCGAAGCGCCGGTTACGAGAATGATTTTCTTGCTCATGTTTCGATCTCCACTGAGTTCGTGCGTCAGCCCGCCTTGTTTCAATTAGATGAGCTGTCCGCCCGAGACCTCGATCCGCTGGGCGTTGACCCAGTGATTGTCGTCGCTCAAGAGCGATGCAATCATCCTGCCAATGTCGTCGGGCTTGCCAGGCCGGCCCAACGCGACGATCGAAGAAATCAACCTATGATATTCGGGGTTGTCACGGATCATGCCGCCCCCGAAGTCCGTCTCCGTCGCTCCCACCGCGACCGTGTTGGCCGTGATCTGGCGGCGACCGAGTTCCTTGGCCAAATAGCGCGTGAACACTTCGATGCCGCCCTTCGTCATTGCGTAGGCAGAATTGTTGCCAAGCGCGAACCGCGTGAGGCCACTCGAAATGTTCACGATGCTGCCCCCGTCCTTGAGCAGCGGAATGAGTTTCTGGGTGATGAAGAAGAGCCCTCGAAACTGCGCATTGACGAGCTTGTCGAAGTCCTCCTCGGTCGTCTCCAGGATGGACTTGGCAATACCAAACCCGGCGTTGTTGACGAGATAATCAAAGTCCTCCCGGCCCCAAGTCTCCCTCAGGGATTGGCCGAAACGCTGTTTGAAAACCTCGAAGGTGTCGCTCTTGCTCACGTCGAGCCGCAAAGCGACACCCTTGGAGCCCTTGGCCTCGATCTCCTTGATCGCGGTGTCCGCCTCGACCTTGTTGGCGAGATAGGTAATGACCACGCCGACGCCTCTCTCGGCCAAGTGAATGGCTGTGTTGCGCCCAAGTCCCCGGCTTGCGCCGGTGATGAGGACGATCTTCTGATTGTCTGTCATGAACATTCTCCAAGCGTTTTGCGAACGAGCAGTCATGAAAGCGCTTTCCGTATCATTAATCCAATGAATTGCTATGATGTCTGACATGCGTGATGTGCATATCAGGAACCTGGATCTCAATCTATTGCAGCCGCTTCGCGCCTTGCTGGAGGAACGACACATAACGCGAGCCGCGAAACTCTGTTACCTGAGCCAGCCGGCTATGAGCAGGGCCTTGGAGAGGTTGCGGCGGATGTTCGATGATCCGCTTCTCACTCGAAGTGGCCGAAGCTACGAGCGCACGGTGCGGGGGGAGCGTCTGTTGCAAGATGTGCAATCACTCATTCCTCGGCTCGAGGCGATGGTCCAGGGCGAACAGTTCGACCCTTCGCGCAGCCGCGAGCGTTTTCGTTTGGCCATGACCGACCACGCATCGATGATCATCTTGCCGGCGCTCATGGATCAGATCCGGGCTATCGCGCCAAACGTTCGGGTGGAGGCCTTTGCGTGGAACAATCGGCGCTACGAGGAGGTTGCGGCAGGCCGACTAGACGTTGCTCTCAGCGCAGAGGCGGCACCGCGTTTCCTGGAGACGGAAGTGCTTGGCAATTTCGACTTTGTCTGTCTGGTGGGTTCGGCCCAGCGGGTTCGTCGCCGCCGGCTCACGCTCAAGCAGTATCTGCAACTGCCTCATGTGCTCATAGATACATGGGATGGGCAACAGACCTTGGTGGATCGCCCGCTAGCGCAGTTGGGCGTTAAGCGGCCCGTTGTCCTCAGTATGCCCTTCTTCGTCCCGGCGGTTTTTGCAATTGCTCACACCGATTTGATCCTGACCGTACCCCGAGAATTGGCAGCGATCACGGCCGCAATCGCTGGAGTACGAATGATTGAAGCACCTCGCGAGATTTCGGCCTTTCCGTATTTCATGACGTGGCATTCACGAGTCGCGAACGAAGCAGCGCATGTCTGGTTCCGTCAACTCCTGCGCGCCGCTGCACACCGCAGGCTACACGCCTGAAAATCAACACATTCATGATCATGCTGCAGCGCGTCAAGCTCATCGTTGCCAGCCTTGCGGAATTCTGACCCCGGCCGCCGCGCTCCGGTCGTCTGTCACAAGTTTGCGCGAGCGGACGCAGTTCTCGGAAATCAGTGGCGATGCCTGATTAAGATCAGGCAACAGAAAAGCACGCGTGCGTCGCTCGTATGCCAAAAACTGAACACATCCTGCTCGAGTCGGAATTGCGCCAGGTGCCGGCCCTTCGGGACGCGCGCACGGTCCACGCGCGAATCGAGTTCCGCAGCCGTCTGCGCAGACATCTCATGCAGCTTGAGATCATCGACTACTACTACCTCTCCGTGCGCTCTCGCTCACGCAATAAGCTGCGCGAGTACGTCCTCGATCTGCGGTTTGTCGATGCGCCTCGCGGTTTGAGGCACATCTCATGGCGATGGATCGGCTTCTCGCTGGTATTCATCGCCGTAGCGTTGGGGATCGCTTCGCGGATCGACCCCTCGGCAACGGCGTCGTGGCAGCGCCACTGGCTTTCTGTTTGTACCTGCGCGATCGGGGTGTGGACATTCGCGACGTTCGTTGCCGTATACAGGACCACTGAGAAAGTGACCCTGGTAAGTACCCACGGGGCGGCGAGATTGTTTGAATGCACCGGCGGCCTTGGGACATTGCGTGCCTTTCGCAGTTTCATGACAAAGCTTGCGGCGCACATTCGACTTGCTGCGGGAGCGCGCCGGGCCACGAAGACCGAGCACCTGCGCGACGAAATGCGCGAGCATCTCCGCCTCAAGGAAATCGGGGTGCTATCGGCAGGGGAGTATGAGAAGGCAAAGGTTCGCATCCTCGACCAACACTCTTCCGGCGAGCAACCTGATGTCGCGCGCGGGTCCAAGAGGATGGCAATACACGCTTAGCGTGCTTGCCAGGATCAGACGGGCAACGCACCGTATGCTGTATTGCAAAACGGATGCATGCAGCGGCTTCTAATGGCAATCGGGACGAAGCGCCGATCATTCGGTCTTGCTTTCCATGCCGGATAGTCGCAATTTGCGCTCAACGCAGTCGATGTTCTGGGGAGAATAACGATGAGAATCCACCGCCGACCGATCGTGAACTTTTGCATTGCCGCAATCTTCAGTGTCGCCGTTGCGTCGCATGCCGACGAGACCTGCAATTCGCCCTACATGTCCGGACTGATCAAAGGCCAGGAGGATTTCGTGCACGTGTGGACGCTGGGTGTTCCGGGCTTGGGCGATGGATGGGATAAGCTCGTAACGATCGATGCGAATCCCTCATCCAAGACTTACGGGAAAGTGATTCACAAGATTTCCGTCGGTAGCCGGGGTGAAGCGCACCACATGGGATTCACCGACGATCGCAAATATCTCTGGGCCGGCGGCCTCGACGACAGCAAGATCTATGTGTTCGATGTGGGCAGCAACCCTTCGCGCCCGAAGCTCGTCAAGACGATCGACGATCTGCCGGCGAAGACCGGCTACGCGGGACCGCATACCTTTTACGCACTGCCTGGACGCATGTTGATCGGCGATTTATCGAACGCGGCTGACAAGGGCGGCGTAACCGGGATGGCGGTGTACAACAACAAGGGCGACTTCATCGCCAAGTACGATATGCCCACGACCACGATCAAACAGGTCAAAGGCGATGGCTATGGGTACGACATCGCGGTGAATCCAGCGAAAAATGCCTTGTTGACCTCGAGCTTCAGCGGGTGGAACAACTACATGCGCGATCTCGGCGAGCTCATGAAGGATCCCGAAGCGATGAAGCATTTTGGCAATACCATGGTGATGTGGAATCTGAAGACCATGGAGCCGGAGCAGGTCCTCGCCGTGCCTGGGGCCCCGTTGGAGATTCGCTGGGCTTTGTCTGAGGGCCAGAATTGGGCGATCACGGCGACGGCACTGACCTCGCAACTGTGGCTGGTCAGCCGCGGCCCGCAAGGACTTTGGCAGGCGAAGGACGTCGCCCAGATCGGCGATCCGGCCAAGGTCCCCCTGCCGGTTGACATATCGATCACGGCGGATGCGAAGGGCCTGTGGGTAAATACCTTCATGGACGGCACCACGCACTATTTCGATCTCACCGACCCTCAGCATCCGAAGGAAACCTACAGCAAGCACACCGGCAGCCAAGTAAACATGGTGTCGCAGAGCTGGGACGGCCGCCGCGTCTACGTTACGTCGAGTTTATTGTCGAAGTGGGACAAGAAAGGCAAGGACAATGAGCAGTTCCTGCGCGCATTCCATTGGGACGGCCATGAACTCACGCCGGCATTCGAAATAGACTTCACGAAAGAACAGCTCGGCCGTCCTCATCACATGAAGTTCACCGCCAACCCCTCGCGCGTGGCATCGCTGGCGGGCGCATCCGCGCGCTGATGCGTCGCGCCGGCGCGCTGGCCGGAGTGGTAGCCGGAGTGTTGTCTCTCTTCGGCATAGCTGGTGTGGCGTGCGCCGCTATAGACCCCGGCAAGGCGACCGCGCCACGCATGGAATTCGTGCCGCCGCCGCCGGGTAGTTACAAACTTCAAAAGATCCAGCGTGTTACAGATGCCCTATTGCTCGATAGTTCAGCTCATTCAGTCAGGCTATCGGCACTTACGCACAGCAAGATCACTCTGCTGACTTTTTTCTATACGTACTGCGTCGATCCTTTGGGATGTCCGTTTGCACACACGACGCTCGCCTATTTGCGCGATCGCGTGAGAGGCGACCGCGCGCTCGCAGAGCGGGTGCGTTTCGTCAGCGTCAGCTTGGACCCCACCCACGACACGCCTGAGGTGATTGCGAGCTATAGCAAGGAATTTACGATCGATCCGAAATTTGACTGGCGCTTCCTGACGGCGCGCCGCGTGCCGGACCTTTTACCGGTTCTCGATGATTTCGGGCAGGACGTCAGTGTGGAAATGGATGAGAACGGCCATCCGATGCGCACATTGCACCACATGCTGAAAATGTTTCTGATCGACGCCCGCGGCAACGTACGGGAAATTTACACGCTAGCCTTTTTACAACCACAAGTCATGTTCAACGACATCAAGACGCTTGCTTTGGAAACGGGATGATCGCGGTGAGGTACGCGAGCGAGCAGAAGCCCAAGGCCGTCATCGGGCTCACGGAGCAGACTTCGAGATTCGCGATGCAATCTCGACCGAGTTCGAAGCTAAACGTTTGGCTTCGCACGTCTCCAGACAATGGTCGCCATCTTGAGGCTGCCGTTGAACATCAGCGGGCGGTTATTTCTGAAGTCACGCCCTGCCTAGAAGGCGGCGCACGAACAGACCCATGCCGCCAGCCGAGGGACGCCTGTAGGCCATGTTTCCCGGTACGCTCAATATCACTTCAGTGCCGACCGAACTCGTTGTCCACCACTCCAGATGGGCGCGAATCTGATGTCCGCGTGCGCGCATGCTTGCAAGGCCCATGTGCGTTTGGGATGCGCCGCCCGCCAGGATCTCCTTGCTGATGCCCTTCCCATTGTCGCGGACACGTACATTGAATTCCGCCGCCAGGTAGGCTACTTCGAGAATCACCTCGGTTGCCTCGGCATGTTTGAATGCATTGTTAAGAGCCTCACCGATGAGATAGTAGATTTCTTCCGCCACCCCGGGATTGAGATCGCGCGGTTCACCTTCAACGTGCGTGCGAAATGGAGTGCCTCGTTCCGAGGACAGGACATTTCCGAATGCAGTCAAACTGTTCACGAGGTCCCTGCGATCCTGGCTGATGCGAAGGCCCGCTATCTGGTCACGCCCTTCGGCCAATACCCGGTCCGCCCGATCAAGCTCCTTGAGCATCAGGCTGCGCGTTTCATCGGCAGGTGGCAGCCGATCCAATAACGACTGAAATCGATAGAGAAGCCCTTGCATACTCTGCAGGAGCGTATCGTGCAGAGTCCTCGCGATACGCTCCCGCTCGGCTAGACGCTCCTCTACGCGTTCTTGATGCCTCGCCAATATCCAGCGCATGCGAAGCCAAATGGCGACGCCCAAGAGCAGCAGTAATCCCGCCACGCACAATCCCAGGAACCATCGGGTCTGGTAGAAGGTCGGTGCAACCGTGAATTCGACTTGACTCTTCGAGCCATTCCATTGACCCAGCGTATCGCTCGCGCGGACCTCGAAACGATAGTGACCAGGACGCAGATTGGTGAAGAAGGCCGAGCGGCGGCCGAGTGCGTCAACCCACCGGTCGCTCTCTCCCAACAGGCGGTAACGAAACCAGACTCGCTCGGGCATTGAAAAACTCGGGGCGGCGTAGTCAATCTGGAGTTCCCGCGTAAGGGCGGGAATAATCAAGGAGGCTTGGTTCAGCGCCTTCTGGTCGGCCGCAATGCGCTGAATCGAAATCGGTGCCTGGTACGCGCGACCGACCGCCTTCGCCGGATCAAAGACTTGGGCGATGCTGGAGTTGGCGAACCAAAGGCGGCCATCGGGACCCCGTGAGGAGGTCGGGTAGAACGAGCCGTACGCAGGTTGTACACCCTCGTGGCCATCAAGCATTCCCAGGTTGACCTTCGCGCTTCCGTCTTGCCACCACTTGAGCTGCTCCGCCGGTGACAGCGAAAGTAGCCCACAATCGCTGTACATCCATAGGGTACCGCCGGCATCCGATATGACGCTCCAGACATGGGTACAAGGCATACCATTCTCGGCGGTAAGAGTGCGCTTTTGGCCCTCACGCCAGGCAATGAGGCCTAGAGGTGTCCCCGCGATGATCGCGCCATCCGGCATAGTCACCATACTGGTGATGTTTGCCGTGTGCGCGGGACGACCGAACGCCACAGTGGTCACCTTACCCTCGCGCCATAGCGCGAGGTTGCCGTCGACACGAGCCAGCCAGATGCCGGAAGTTTTGTCCGGTGCGATTGCGCGAGTAAGGGCAATTGGCACCTGCGATGAGCTGACTTCCTCCGTGACTTGGTTGTCCTCGATGCGCAACAACGTCTGACCCGGCGGGCCGGCAACTACCCAGACGCTTCCCGCTGCGTCCTGCGTGAGCGCCTGAACCTGTCCGATGAGGCTGCCGTCCCGTCGCTTGATGGGTGTGAATTGGTGGTGCTCATACAGCATGAGCTGCTTATCGACGCCCACCCACAGGCGCCCGCGGCGATCCTCAAAGATTGACGTGACCTCCTCGCCCGGCAACCCAGCCCCGCTCTTGATTGTCGATACAACGCCATCGCGAATCGAATCGAGCGCATGCCAGTTGCTGAACCAAACCGTGCCATCGCGGCCTGCCACGACCGCGTTCACCGAATCAGTGCTCAATCCCTCTCGAGTCGACACCGTCAGCACGCGCAAATCACGGAATCGATCGATGCCTCCCGAGGTGGCAACCCACACGTCGCCTTCCGCATCCTCAAAGAGGCCGTTCACGCTATCGCTGGTCAACCCATCGATCGCTCCGAAATGCTCGACGCGCGAGCCCAGCACGCGATAGAGCCCGTGCGCGAGCGTGCCAATCCAGAGCGCATGGCTCGAGTCGTACATCAGGGTTTGCACGGACAACGTGGCGCCGTCGATTCCCGGTATTGTCGCGGGTCGCAAGACTCCATTCTCGAGACGAGCGAGGCCCAGACCTCGAGAGGAGTCCCCCGTTCCGACCAAGAGTGTGCCCCCAGGGTCGAAGGCCAGACTCTGGATCCCATCAACGACTTGGTCCGGGTTCAGGGGCAGAGGCACCCTCTGTGAGGAAGCCGGGCTCCAGTGAAACAACTCCTGGTCCGAGTGCAGCCAGAAAGCGCCCGAAGCATCCTCGAGCAGATCGGCACCCGCGTATCGAGAGGTAATGCCCGCGGACTGGCCGTAACAACGGACTTCAGCCTCCATCACCTGGCAGAGCGGTCCTGAGTCGTCCGACACGCGTGCCCTCACAAACCAAATCCGGCCCTGTCGATCCTCGTGGATCTTCATGACGTAGCCAAAGATGAACCCGCGAGCCTTGGGATAGTGAGTCAGTTGCCCGCTCTTGAATCGTTCCAAGTCATTGCCGGTACCGATCCAAAGGCTTCCGTCACCGGCAGCGAGGAGTGAAATGATCCTTGGAGATCGAAGCGGCTCATCGGCGCTCGGTGCAAACGGCTGAATCTCGCTGCCGTCAAAACGGTAGAGACCTGATCGGGTTCCAATCCATATGAAGCCGTCCTTGGTTTGCGCGATCACTGTAGGCGCGCCCGTGAATGTACCATCCTGCACGCGCCAGGCCGTGTGCGCGTATTGCGAGAGCTTCGGCGTCGGGTCGAGCGCGTACAACGGACCGTAGGTTCCGAGTAAGAAAAGCATCGCTCCAATACGCACCGCGGCCTTCATTGCTTGCGCCCGCTACACTTGAATGATTCCACGCTTGAGTCCGATGGTCACCGCATGCGTGCGGTCCCTCGCGTTGAGCTTGGCGAGGATACTCTTCACATGGCCTTTGACAGTGTCTTCGTTGATATGCAACACCTCGCCAATCGCACGGTTCGAGTTACCCTGGGCCACAAGCTCCAACACGGCGATCTCGCGCACCGACAACCCCGAGTCGGCAAGATGATCGGCGATGTCGGCCGCCACCTGCCTTTGAATACGCTTGCGCCCGAGATGAACGGAGCGAATCACTTCGATGAGTTCCTTGCGCACGAAGCTCTTCAAGATATAAGCCTGCGCGCCCGCCTTGATCGCACGTTGCGCGAGAACGTCGCCCGAAAACGTCGTAAGCACGACAATCTTCGCGAGCGGAAATTCCTGACGAATCGACATGATGGCATCGATGCCGTGAATATCCGGCATTTGCAGGTCCATGAGAGTCACGTCCGGCCGCAGCGAGCGGTGCTTCTCAATGGCCTCCCTTCCTGTCGATGCTTCCCCGATCAGAACGAGGTCCGGTTGATTTGCAATCAGAGAAACAATGCCTTCGCGCAGCAGTGGATGATCATCTGCCGCCAAAATCCTGATGGTCTTGGATTCATCACTTGCGCTCATGACAAATACCGCCGCTGAGGACAGAGGTTGTGCCCGTACGGCTTTTGTGTCCCCACCCTAAAGGGTGGTTTCAAATCACTTCGTTGGTAGCGATGCAATGAGCAGCACTACGGCTACTGTATTTGCACTGTACGCCGGCGTGGGGGAAATAACCATGGAGTTCAAGTTGCGATTGTATGGAGCGCGGGATTCGCCCGACACAGGCTCCGGCGGTGGAATAAAACCGGTCATAGAAAGTAACTGCAAAGGGAAGGAGAATCGAGATGAAAGAGCTTTACGGTATCAATACGCGCATCGCCACGCTGATCGCCGCGTCTGTACTCCTCGGTGGTGGCCAGAGGGTCCTCGCGGCCGAATCTGCGACACCTACTGGCATCAAGAACATTGTCCTCGTGCACGGTGCATTTGCCGATGGCTCCGGTTGGGAGGCCGTCGCGAAGATCCTGGAGCGAGATGGCTACACGGTGTCCGTGGCGCAGCCTCCCGAGACTTCCTACGCCGATGACGTGAAGTACGCGAGAGCGGCCGTCGACGCCATGGATGGGCCGGCGGTCATCGTCGGCCACAGTTACGGTGGGGCGATCATCACCGAGGCAGGCAACGATCCGAAGGTCAAGGCACTCGTTTATATAGCCGCCTTTGCGCTCGATGAGGGTGAGAGTTGTGCGTCGATCGAGCAGGCGGTGCCGCAAGCCTCCAAAGCGTTCAAGGCCGACAGCAGCGGCAACTGGTGGATAGAACAGCCGCATTTCGCGGCTGATTTTGCGGCGGACGTGCCGCCGGCCGTATCCCACTTCATGGCTATCTCGCAGGTGCCGATCTCCACCGACTCCTTCACCCACAAGGTCACAAATCCCGCGTGGAAGACCAAGCCCACCTGGTACATGGTGGCCTCCGAAGACCGATCGATCAATCCGATCCAGGAGCGGATGATGGCGAAACGCGCCCACGCCAAGACGGTCGAAATAAACGGCGCCAGCCATGTGGCCTACATGTCTCACCCGAAGGAAGCAGCCAAGCTCATCGAAGAGGCTGCCACGTCCGCCGGCGTCAATCATTAACGGATGGGAGGAAAATCAAATGAAACCCAGCATCGTTTTTTCACACGGGATCTGGGCCGACGGCTCGTGTTTCCAGAAGTTGATTCCGACCTTAAGGGCAGAGGGGCACCAGGTGATCGCCGCTCAGTATGGCCTCGACACCGTGAAAGGCGACGTCGATGCGACGCTCCGCTCGTTCGGACGAGTCAGCGGTCCGATTGTCCTCGTGGGCCACTCTTATGGCGGAACCGTCATAACACACGCCGGCACGGACAAGCGCGTAGCTGCCTTGGTCTATATTTCGGCGCTCGGGCCTGATGAGACCGAGACATCGCAGGGCCAGCAAGACAAATTCCCGAAAACCGACGTCTTCAAGCATATAGAAGTCGCCGATGGCCGCGTCTGGATGAAGCCAGACGGGGTTTCCTACTTCGCTGGCGACCTGCCTCCCGAGGACCAGGGCCTCGTGTGGTCTACCCATTTCGCGCCGGCCGCTGATCTGTTCACGCAGAAGTACGATGGAGGGATCGCCTGGCGGTCGAAGCCGAGTTGGTCGATCGTGGCCACCCAAGACCGTACTGTCCATCCCGAACTGGAACGCTTCGCGGCGAAGCGCATGAGCGCCAAGACGACCGAGGTTGCATCCAGCCATGTTCCCATGCTGTCGCATCCTAAGGTCGTGCTCGATGTAATCCGCGACGCCGCAAACGCGGTTTCGTAATTCAACAAGGACAGGACAGCCGGGTCGTATCGCCCGTCTGTCCTGTCCGCGGTTCCTCTCGAGCAAGGCTCGAGTCAACACCGACGGAACGCGGCTAATTTGCGGAGACTGCAATGAAGAATCGAATTTCCATCAATGGCCGGAATGGCGCATTTGGCGCTTATATCGCTCGCCCGGAAACCGCGCCGGCCCCGGCCGTCGTCGTTCTACACGAGGTATTCGGGGTAAATGCCGACATCCGCGATAAATGCGACGAATTGGCCGAGCAAGGTTTCATTGGAATTGCGCCGGAACTTTATTGGCGTCAGGAGAAGGGCGTCGACCTCAGCGTCCGCTCAGAGCCGGACTGGCAACATGGTCTTCGCCTCAATCAAGCCTATGACCGAGACGCTGGTGCCATGGATATTAAGGACACCGCCGAGACTGTGGCCAATCTGCCCGAGTGCACCGGCAAGGTTGCCGTACTGGGCTACTGCATCGGCGGCCTGATGACCTTCTTGACGGCAGCGCGCTACGGTGTCGACGCGGCGGTCGCCTATCACGGTGGTGACACAGAGAAGTACCTAAGCGAGGTTGACGGTCTGCACGCGCCGCTGCTCATGCATCTCGGCGAGCAAGACGAGTTCATTCCCAGGTCTGCACAAGACCAAATCAAGGCGGCGCTGGCCGGCAAACCCAACGTGACCATCTACAGTTATCCGGGCCAGTGGCACGCCTTTACCCGGATCAATGGCGCACACTACAACGCCGAAGCGGCTGCGCTCGCCAACGGGCGGACGAGCGAATTTCTAATTCAAAAACTTCGGTAATGCCATTGAAGTGAGATTCGCATCTTCGTTCATTCGGACAGCACGCAGCAGCTTTTCGCAGTGGAGATCGGATATGTCCGAGCAACTTTCAGAGACGACCGTCCGCGGCAATGTTTTCTTGGCCGCAAGCATGTCCAGCGCCACTGGGCTGCTGGAAAAACTGCTGCAAGCGGCAACCGCCGCCAACAATAGTGACCGAGAAAAGGCTCGGAGCACGCTTGAGAGTGCTCTTTCCTTGCTCATGACGAGTCGCGATGCCCTCGACGCCCTCCGCCCAGGTCCCGCCCGCGGCGGCCTGGCTCCCTGGCAGGCCGAGCGAATCGCCGCATATATCAGCCAGCACATCGGCTCGCGACTGAAAGTCAGCGAGCTCGCCGCCTTGGTTGGATTCAGCTATAGCCATTTCAATCGCGCCTTCAGAGTGAGTTTTCAAGAAACTCCCACCGCTTACATCATGCGACAACGAATGAATCTGGCGCGGGACAAGATGCTTACAACCCGTCATTCGCTTGCTCATGTTGCCCAGGAATGCGGTTTGTGCGACCAAGCGCATTTCAGTCGGATGTTTCGCCGCATCGTAGGACAAAGCCCGCATGTCTGGCGGCGACAATTCGCACCCGCTCCGTGCTAGCCCGCACGAACCGTCGCAATCCGCACCACAAACTGGTGGCAATCGGTCGGCACCGTTTCTAGGGCAACAATCCACGGACGCGATAGAAGACGTACCCGATGAGATTGGTCAAGAGAATCGTGGCGGTGATCTTGACGGCAAAGTGCAGCGGATTGGGGACGTCGACAAAGGGATAGACACTGGTGGCGCAGGTAAAGAGCGTCGCACAAAAGCCAATGGCGCAGAGCACCGCGACCCAGGTCGGGATGCGCACCCGAACGAGCTTTGCGCCGATAAGGGGAATGGCAAACATTGCTAGATAAGCGAGGCCATAGAGGATATTGGACGCATTGTTGAGGACCGCGAAGGCCTCGGCGGCCCGGACGCCGGCGGAGGCAAGAACCAGCAGCGCGGCGACAATAACGGCAGCGACGAGGATGGAGTTGGTTGGGGTGCGGTAGCGCGGGTGAAGACGTGAGAACCAAGGTGGAATGAGGTGGTCCCAACCCGCGACCATCGGCAGCCGGGTAACGCCGGTGAAGATCAAGCTGGCGGCACCGAGAATGCGGATCTGCAACAGAAGAATGACGAGCCGGGCGACGAAGTTGGCGAAGCCCGAGTCTCCGAATGCGAGGCGAAGGGTCTGCGGAATGGGGGCGATGTAATTGATCGCCGCGCCGGTGAGTTCGTGGAAAGCCAGCACCGAGGCGGTTCCGAGCGTGAACATCAAAAAGATAATGGGCGAGGCAATGAGGATGGAGCGGCCGATATCGCGGCTGGGCGCCTTCGACTCACCGGCCATGATGGCGATGTACTCGATGCCGGCTGCCGCGAACAGCGTTTGACCGATGAGGGCGAGCGAAGTTGGGTTGGATGCGGGGAGCTTCAGATCGAAAGGTGCGAAATGGATAGGCACCTGATGCCGAAGCGCCCAGAGCGGCGCGAGGATCAGCAACGCGAACGCCGTGATCATGGCAATGCCGGAGAAGTTGTGAATCCATTTGCCGATGGCGAGGCCCCTGACAGCGGAGAGCGCCAGCACGGTAAGGACGGCGGCAAGAAAGCAGAAAACGACGAGGTGATTTTCCGGAATCCACGCGGCGCGCGGGCCGACCATGTAAGCAAACTCGCTGGGGATTTGAAACAGGATCGTGGCGATGGTGGAGAGTGCGTAGGCCCAGATGTTCCAAGCGACGAGAAAGCCGGTCGTGTCGCCGAACGCGCGGCGCGTCCACACGTAGAGGCCGCCTTCCAGAGGCATCTCACGATTCAAGTGATAAACCGCAGCGGCCATCGGCAGGTAGAAAGTACCGAAGGCCAGCAACCAAACGACGGTTTGCGCATGGCCGAGACCCGCGGCGATGCCTACCCAGGCGCTGCCCACCACGGTGAGCACCTGCGATAATACGAGATCGCGAAGGTTAAGCTGGCGCGGGAGGTGCTGACTGGACCCGGTAGCGACGGACGGCGTATCGCCGACCGTTGATGACATTGGCGAGCCTCGATTCAGGGCGCCGGATCCTTTGCTCCGCGGGACGTTCCGGCGACATAGCGCCGCTCACCGGTGCGCGGGTCAAACATCACTTCAACGGGATCGCCGGTCGACGGATCGATAAATTTCTCGTCGGTCCGCTGCCAGTGGCCATTCGGCGGCTCCTCGATGCGACGGTAACGCCAGCGCTCGAACAGCGTGCCGATGAGGACGATCGCCCCGAGGGCCAGTGCCTGCCAGCCAGGCGCGGTAACTCCGCAGACGATGAGGCCGATACCGGCGCACGTGAGGATCGCCGCCACCGCAATCACGACAGTGCGCAACTTGATCAAGCGGTCGATTCCAGCACCACTGCCGTTCCGTACGCAACGATCTCGCTCATCGTCTGGCCGATCTCGGACGAATCGAATCGCATCATGACAATGGCATTGGCGTGCATGAGACTCGCATTGCGGACCATCCGGTCGACGGCGTGACGCCGCGCTTCCTCGAGCATTTGTGTGTACTCGGTAATTTCGCCGCCGACGATTGAGCGCAGCCCTGCCATGATATTCCCGCCCAGCCCGCGGCTTCTCACTACCACGCCGAAGACCTGGCCCTTGACCTCGCGCACGCGATGTCCGGGTACGTTCTCTGTTGTCACGACAAGCACGGCACCTCCCCAAGGATTGCAACCGGTTAGGGGAGGCTACCCGACCCGAGCCTCCCTGGCGAGAACCAAGTTACATCAGATCTCGCGGAACCGTAGCCTTATTCTCACGTTCGAAGCACACACGCTCGCCCTCGAGCGCACGCACCGTCTCCTCGATGAAGAACGCCTCCGGCGTCGAGGTCAGCTTGAAGGAGGAGAACACCGTGCAGTCCCAATCGCCGCGCTTCAGTGTGCTCGAGCGCTCGCCCTGCCAAACGCAGCTGTCGTTGTCGCCCTGCTTGATTCGCAGCCGCTCCTTGATACCCGCCGCGCCGCTCAGTGTCGTACCCGTATCGGCCACGGGGTAGGAGTAAGCCACGGGATCTTGGCGGATTTCGTACCAACCGTGGGCATCCGGACCCGCTTCCTTGAGCGGCGTCCGGCCTCCCGGTGCCTTCGCCGCGGCCGCGTTTAACGGAATCGCAAAGGGCGGATCGCGCGCAACCGGTCGTATCGGCAATTCCAGGCTCGACACGCCGTGCGTGAGGGTGAGCGTGGCGACTCGAGGCGATGGCCAAACGAGCGGCCAGAGACTCTCCGACACGGCCAGGCGGATGCGGTTGCCCGCCTTGAACCGGTGCGCGATCAAGGATAATTCGATGGTCACATCGTAGGCTTGACCCGGTGTGAGCGCGACCGGCTCGGCGTTCCCTTCCCGGTGTGTAAGATTGAGCAGCCCATAGGTTACGAGCCAGGATTCGCCCGCCGGGGTCACTTCGCACAGCCGCAACGCAAGCTTCGCGACCGGTTGATCGGCCGCAACGCGAATGCGTGCGATCGGATGGCCGAGAATCTCCACATCCGCGCCGAGCGGTCCTGAGTCGAAGAGTAGCGATTTGCGGTCGTCGGTGGACTGCTCGGCCGGCAGGCCCTCCGGGGGGAACGGCAGCCATTCAGGCTTGTCGAGGCCCACGATTCGATCGCCCACGTATTTGACCTCGCTGTACGTTCCGGCTTTCGGCGCGAGGCCGCGCTCGTCCAAGTACCAGGTTCGCGGGCGGATATGCGGGGAAGGCCATGCGTTCTCAGCCACCCATCGGCCCGGCGTGTCCATCGGATGGCCCTCCGATGCAGTCCGGTAGGGCATGTACGCGCGCATCATGGGCTCATCCATGATTCCGGTGGGCACACCGGCCAGCCAATGCTTCCACCACCGGACCTCTTCCCATGCCCAATTCAAGCTTGGCCCAGGGCTCGCCGATTCCGGATAGTTGTGTGCCCACGGGCCGAACAAGGCTTTGCGCGGTGCTGCGAGCTGTGCGAGCAGGCGCGTGACCGTATTCACGTAGGTGTCGACCCAGCCGTCGACTATGTAGGTCGGGCACTTGATGCGACTGTAATTCGTCGACACCGATCCACGGCGCCAGAACGCATCGTCACGTTGATGCGACAGCCACTTCGCCAGAATCGGCGGCGCGGCCTCGAGGCGCTGTTGCCACTGATGCCGCCAACTCTCGCCGGCGATCGCGGGATCAGGCGGCATCGCCATGACGGCCTTGAACTGCACCCCCCACTGCAGATCCGTGAGTCCGAGGGCGCCACCGATGTAGTGCGCATCGTCGGTGTAGCGCGTGTCGGTGCAGCACATGGGCATGATGGCCTTTAACTCGGGCGGCTCGAGCGCTGCAATTTGCAGGGTGTTGATGCCGCCCCACGAGATGCCGCGCATGCCGACCGAACCGTTCGACCAGGGTTGTCGGGCGAGCCACGCGATTAGCTCGACGCCGTCCTGCAATTCCTGTTCCAGGTATTCATCGACCAAAACACCCTGCGAGTCGCCGGAGCCGCGGGCATCGATGCGCGCATAGCCGATTCCGTACTGCGCGAGCTGCTGACCCCAACTGTTGTCATGGCTGCGATAAAGATCGCGCTTGCGATAGGGGATGTATTCCAGCACCACCGGTGCCGGCCGCGCGGTATCGGGAAGCCACATCCGGGCGCTCAGCTGGACTCCATCCTTCATGGCGATCCATTGGTTCTCGATCATGCGAACCGGATTCTTGTCAGGCAGCCTCCAGCCGCCAACCGCGGCGCGGGCGGCGGCTAAGAGCATCGCCGCCGGCGCACTCGCTATCAGCGATGCTGCAGAGCTTTTGAGAACGTCGCGGCGAGAGATTCGCATTGTATGAACGCTCCTTGCGCGGTGTTCCTACGGGCGGCGCGGCTAACTCGACTTCTTGCGTATTACCACCAGCATTTTCGTCCACTGCTTACCCACGGAAGCGCACTTCTCCCGAGTGTAGAAGGACTCGTTTTCTGAAATTTCCTTCTTGATCGTATTCCAGCCGTCCTGCACGTACACCGATTGGTCCGTGCCCTGGTTCGTCGTCCATGTTTTCTCCAAGAACGACTTCGCAATTTCCTCGGCACTTTGACTGTCTTTGGGTAGAAATCCCTTCTTCACGCACAGATCGTACTGTGAAGCCGTCCCGCCAAAAAACATCCCGAACTGCCTGGCCTGTGCCTGCGCCGAGGTACTCGTGGTCGGCTCCGGCGCATCATCGGCACGCACCAGTCCACCGGCCGGCACCATGAGCACGAAGACGGCGAGCAGCTTTTTCATCCCATGGCATTTGCAATACTCAGTCGTCATCTCATGCTCTCCTTTCGCCGTTCGCGCTGCCGCTCAGGGTATCAAGCCTAAGCCAACTGCGTCAGCAGAAGAGTCGCTCCGGGTCGACCCGTGTCAATCACCGCACCTTGCCGCCAACTCAGCGTAACTTTCCCGTCATGACCTCCAAACAAAACTCGATGAACACACGCACTTTCGCCGCACGGTGAAGCCGCGAGGGATAGATGGCGTAAAGGGGGAAGCGCTCATCCGACCATTCCGGAAACAGCTCGACCAGCCGGCCGTTTTCCAGAAGATGCTTGCATCCCAATTCAAGGATCTGGGCGATTCCAGCACCGGCCTCGCATGCGCCAATCAATGTCCCCGAGTCCGATACCAGAAGGCGTCCCTTGACCCGAAGCGGAATCACTTCTTTCCTCCTTCTCACCTCCCAGCCGTAAGGCCTGGCGTTTGCCGCATCGTAGAAGTCGATGCAATTGCATGCCTCGAGGTCCTTCGGGTGACGTGGCCGTCCATGGATTTTGATATACGCAGGTGAGGCGACGGTTATTACCCGCGTTTCGATCAGCTTTCTCGCAACGAATGAGCCGATCGGCGGCTCGCCGAAACGTACGGCGAGGTCGAATCCATCGGCGACAAGATCGCCCACTGAATCTCTCATGATCAACTCCACCGAAACTTCCGGGTAACGCGTCAGAAACGCTGCAAGGTGGGCTGACAGGACGATGCGGGCGAAGTATGGATCGATGTTGACGCGCAACCTTCCGAGCACCTTGCTGGCGCTTCCGGATGCCGCGATCGCTGCTTCCTCGATGCCCGCCAGATGCGGTCCCACTTGTTCATAAAAACGCCTTCCTTCATCGGTCAGCGAGAGCGAGCGAGTGGTGCGTGCCAGCAGCCGCGCGCCCACGCGTTGTTCCAGGCGCGACAGTGCCCGGCTTACACCCGAGGGGGAGAGTGCCAGAGCTTCGGCGGCTCGCGCGATGGTCCCAGCCTCGACCACGGCGATGAGCACCGTCAGGCCAGAAAGGAGCTTGCTGTCGAAGGTCATGCTATTCCTGATGAAAACTCACGACTATCTTCACATAAACGCTGTTGTAGCACGAATGTCAACGCGCGATATTGACGCCTACCGCGCCAGAGCGTGATTTCAAGGAGCAGCGAATATGTATGCAGTTACCGGTATCACTGGGAAAGTCGGGGCCGCGGTGGCCCGCAGTCTTCTTGCCGCGGATCAACCCGTCCGCGCGGTCGTCCGAGATCGAGGCAAGGGCGCCGGGTGGGCGAACCTGGGCTGCGACATTGCGGTCGCGGATCTTTCGGACGCGCGGGCCTTAACCAAAGCCTTTGAGGGGACCGAAGGCGTCTTTGCAATGCTGCCGCCGGTATTCGACCCGGCACCCGGATTTCCCGAAGCCAGGGAATTCATCGCGTCGATGTACGCAGCTCTTGCCGAGGCGAAGCCGAAAAAGGTGGTGGCTCTCTCTACCATCGGCGCCGACGCGCCTCACCCGAACTTGTTGAATGCCCTCGGTCTGATGGAGGAGGCCCTGAGGGCGCTGCCCATGCCCGTTGTGTTCCTGCGAGCCGCATGGTTCATGGAAAACGCCGCATGGGACATCGCTTCGGCCAGGCAAGGAATTATCCAGAGCTACCTGCAGCCGCTGGATCGGCCCATCCCGATGATCGCGACCGATGACGTCGGCCGCACCGCGGCTGCGCTGCTGCAAGAGCCTTGGGAAGGGTCGCGCGTGGTCGAATTGGAGGGTGCACGGCGCGTGTCGCCGAACGCCCTGGCCGCTGCATTCGCCAAGGTGCTGGCGCAACCGGTGCGGGCGGAAGCCGTCTCGCGCGATCGGTGGGAATCGATCTTTCGCGCTCAGGGCATGAAGAATCCAACGCCCCGCATGCAGATGATCGACGGATTCAACGCCGGCTGGATCGACTTTCCGAATCGCGGCGCGAACGCCCGCAAGGGCGGCATCGGCATCGATCAGGCCATTGCCAGCTTGACATCCGCAGTCACCGCTCTCGTTTACTAAAGGGCCGGTTCGAGAAAAAATGCCCGGACCGTCGACTGAGTCCCAAAGCCAGTCTAAAGCCGCTGCACCTAAGCCGATTTCCATGACGCGCGTCTGCTATTGATCGAGGGATAGGGACCATGATTTCTCGATGGAACTCAAGGCGACAAGGAGTCGAAGGCCAACCGCGGCTACTCAACTCAGCGATTTACAGGTCGATACGCTGCTCGACAAGCGGCAACGGGACAAGGGAATCAAAGAGCTGCGGCGCGCCGTCGATGACCAGCAACTCCTGCTGCACTATCAACCCAAGGTAAATTCACGCGATGGCCGCATTGTGGGTCTCGAGGCTCTGATTCGCTGGAACCATCCAACCCGCGGGACGATCGCACCGGCTCAATTCATCCCGCTGCTCGAGGAATCCGGAATGATTGTAGAGGTTGGTTCCTGGGTGCTCGGGCAAGCTGCGGCCGATTTTCTCTCCTGGACTCAACTTGGCCTGGCCCCGTTGCGAATTGCCGTAAATGTTTCACCCAACCAGCTCAAGCATAAAGATTTTTTGAACGAGCTGGAAAAGGCTCTTCGAGTGGACCTGCCAGGACATGCAGGGATTGATATAGAGATCACTGAGGACGTTCTCATGGACGACCTCGACGCATGTATTCAGAAATTGAGTGCGATTCGTGAGTTGGGTGTTCGGGTGGCAATCGATGATTTCGGCACCGGCTACTCTTCTCTGCGTTACCTGGCTCGCTTGCCCATTGATACGCTCAAGATCGATCGGTCTTTCGTTGCCATGGTAACCGAGAGTCCGAACGATCTTGCCATCGTTTCGGCCATTATCGTCCTGGCACACGGACTGAATTTGGACGTGGTCGCTGAGGGCGTAGAGACCGAGGAACAGCGGAAATTCCTGCGATTGTTACGATGCGACGAGATGCAAGGCTTTTTGTTCAGCAAGCCGGTTCCGAAAGACGCCATCGAACAGATGCTCAGGTCTGGAGCCAACACGACCGCTCAAGCTCATGTCGCCTCTGACTCATCCAGTAGTCGAACCGTTTCCGAGCCCGAATTTCGCAAGCGACGCGAGGCTGCGCAAAAGGCGTGGAATTAGCACGAGATCGCGCCTTCGCTAGTGCGCGGGTGGTTGCGTTGCGGATGTCGACTCAAAAGCGGCGGCGGCTGCCTGGGCTATGGTCACGTCATTATCCTTGTTCAGGCTGGCTATTCCGACTGCCCCTACAACCTGTCCGCCCGCCTTCAGCGGAACGCCGCCTCGGAGCGTCATGAGCCCTGCCGTGACGAAGGCCACTCGGCCATTGTCCACGTTGTCCTCGGTCTCGGCACTGGGCCGCTGCAGCAAAGCAGACGTTCTCGCCTTTCCTATCGCAAGATCCGGACTGCCCGAGCGAACACCATCCATTTTAAGGAATGCGACCAGGGTGCCGCTGGCATCGACGACGGCAATGGCGCACGGGGCGTGGAGCCTTTCGGCTTCGTGTTCAGCCGCGACGAGGACCTGCTGAGCGCCCGATGCGCTGATAGTCTTCACAGTGAGCGTAGGATCGGCCGCCCAAGCACGGCTGCCTGTGCAAGCCAGGAGCACTAGGCAGATAAGGCATGGGATTCTCTTTTCGGATGACGTCATTGGACAAGCCCTCAGTGACTTCGCGATAGCTCGAACCGATAGTTTAAGTTGCCAGCCACTTGTACATGACCAACGCATCGACGTAGCCTTTGGACGGATGATTAAAAGCCTTTGGCAAGCAACCAACCGTCACAAAACCAAGCGAATTCCAAAGTCTGACCGCGCCGTCATTGGTCGCGGCTACAAAATTGAATTGCATGGCCTTGTATCCGAGCTTCTTTGCGACATCCTGACTGTGCTCGCACATCGCGGTGGCCAGACCCCGTCCGCGTGCGGTTGATGAAACCATATATCCACAATTACAGACGTGGTCTCCGGGCCCCTGCTGATTCGTCTTGATGTAGTAGGTTCCCAATGTGTTTCCTGCTTCTTCGGCTACAAACGTCTTTCTGGGTGCTTCGATCCAGATCCTGAGCGCCTGCTCTTTCGTCGTGTCGCGCGCGTACGCATAGGTTTCTCCGGCCGCGACGATCTCGCGAAAGATCGGCCAGATCCGCTCGAAGTCTTTCTCCGTGGCCTCTCTGATCTTCATATGTCGGTAACCTGCGAAACGTAACTCCCGAAATCCGGCTGCCGCCCTTGCTTACCACCTATCATCCAATCGATCTTTGCGCGCACATAGCTGATCATCATTTCCAGCTCCGTCGCTTTGGCCTCCAACCGGACGAGTTGCGCGCTCATGACCTCGATGCCCCGCTGGCATGTGAACTCGCCGTTGCGCCGCTCCTCGTCGAGGGCGGCGATTTCCTTGAGCGACATACCCAGCGATTGCGCGATCCGGATCGCCTCCGCGGCTTGAATGTCGTTTTCCGTGAAAACACTATAAGGATGGCGGCCGCCCTTGCCGTTCGTCTTGGGCCGCAACAGGCCGAGACGCGCATAGAAGCGCACCGTATCGCGGGTGAGTCCCGATAGCCGTGCAAATTCGGAGATCAGCATAGGCGGCCCTTGACTGTGGAGTATGGTCCACGGTTACAACTATGCAACATGATCAAAAACAAAGGCAATGACTTGGAACTCCCAACGGAGGAGAAAGCCTGACCGTGCTCGACAAACTATCAATCAGGCCAAAAATGACTGCCCTTCTCTTGATGGATTTCCAGAGAATGGTGGTCGATTCCTATGCCGCTGATAAGGAAGCGCTCCTGGCACGAGTCAAACGCCTTGTCGTGGCGGCGCGCAATTCCGGCGCCATGGTGATTCACGTGGTCGTCGGCTTTCAGCTTGGCTATCCGGAAATAAGCGCGCGAAACCCGGTGTTCAGCGGTCTTAAAGCTGCGGGGCTCTTGGCCGCGGGCGACCGCGGCGCCGACATCCACCCCGCACTCGCTCCTCAACCTGGCGATGTCATCGTCACGAAGCAACGTGTGAGCGCTTTCACGGGAACCAACCTCGATATGATCCTGCGGAGCAATGGCATTGATACGCTATTGCTCACGGGGATCCTCACCCAGGGCGTCGTGCTCTCGACCCTACGCCATGCGGCGGACATGGACTACCGCGCGGTCGTTATCGCCGATGGCTGCTCGGACAAGGATCCTGAAGTGCAGCGCGTTTTGATGGAAAAGATTTTTCCGGAACAGGCGAGGATTGCAACGATTGAGGAATGCGTCGGCGCGATACCGTAACCGATTTTGAGGTCCGAATCTCTTATCCGCCGTTCTTTATCCTGACAGACTTTTTGACCGTTTTCGGCAAATCCCCGGCACGTGGCTTTAGACCGTCGAGCAAAAGACGCGTATGCGCGGCAATCAAGCGATCCCTCGCAACCCAGTCAAAAATCGGAAATACAATCAACAGCGATACCAGGCCATGCAGACTCGCCCACACGCATTGCGCGATGGCGCGAGGCTCCTTGTCGATCGAATTCAGCTCCCCAGCCGCGAATCCGGCAACAATTACTTTCTCGAGTTCCCCAAAGACTTTGATTCCTTCGAAGCTTTTCTCGCTGGGATCAGCCATGGAACTCGGATGAACCGATCTGCGGCGATCGCGCAACATGAATGCCAGACGGTATTCGTCGGGATTTTCCAACCCCCATCGAATGTAGATCGGGATGGCGAGTTCAAGATACCGAATTGCTTCTTTGGAATTTCCATCGATTTCAGATAGCGCGGCGCCCAGCTTTGTAAACGACGCATCGATGAGAGCTGCGAGAATCGCCTGTTTGCTCTTGAAATAGACATATATCCCGGTCTGGGAGAGGCCCACCAGTTGGGCGAGCTTGCGTGTTGATACGCTTTCAACACCTTCCTTCAAAAAAAGCGCCTTGGCGGCGGCCAGAATTTCGTCGCGCCGCTCGAAACCTAAGCCTCTCGCCTTTTTGTGCTCGAGGGAGACAGTAAAAGTTTTGTGAATTGGTTTTGATGCCATTGGCAGCTCTTTTTTTTATGTAACAAAAATTGATGCTGGAAACCAAGCTTGACACGCTTTGAACCGCGTGTATACTCGCCGCTCACTGTTCAATGAACACTGATCGATGAGTACCTACTTGAGGTTCATTGTTTCTCATGGCGACATTTGGCAGCAATCGTCGATTTTCACAGAGCCGGAGCGCCGCTCCGGTCGCGAAAGTCGTCCCCGCGAGAGCGCTCTCGCGCTTTCTTCTCACCGCGCTGATCGCCTCGGCGACGGCCGTTGGCCTATGGTCGCTGCGCTACCTGCTGCCTTCCCAACCGCAGGCAATCCACTTTGAGAATTTCACTGACCGCCATGCGGCGTTCACGATTCACGCGGTCTTTGCATCCATCGCTCTGTTAGTGGGTCCTTGGCAGTTCCTTCCGTCGGTATTTTCCCGCAGGCGCTGGCTCCACCGTCTTCTCGGGTGGATATACGTATCTACGGTGGCTTTAGGGTGGTTGGCGTCCTTGCCACTCGCGCTACACGCCCATACAGGCGCGACGGCCTCGGCGGGATTCCAGGCTTTGGGAGTCGTCTGGCTCACTTGCACACTGCTCGGGTTCTTGGATGCGCGTGCGGGCCGCATTGTCGCGCATCGCCGCTGGATGATTCGGAGTTACGCGTTGACAACGGCCGCGATCACCCTACGGCTGTACGTCGGCGGTAGCAACGTTCTCCATATCCCACTTGGGCAAAGTTATCCCTACATCGCCTGGCTCTGCTGGATACCGAACGCCGTCGTCGGACAGTGGCTCATCAAGGTAGGCGAGGGATCCGCTCCCCCTTCTTCACCGAAGTCCTGAACGAATCGTTTGGGACCGCATTTGCTTTATCCATTAGTCAATTCGAGGATCGCCATGTCAACCGCAACCACTCTCCGTCGCCGTTCAATCTATGCTGTGGCCGCGACTGCCTTGCAGCTCGCCACGCTTCCTGCCGCGCACGCCGATGAAGGCGTGCCATCCACGGTCACGGAAACCGAAGGCCGGCCGGCCGGCAATTGGAATGTAACGCTCGGCGTCGTCACGGTCGACAGCGAGAAATTCCCGGGCTCATCCTCGCGTACATTGCATGTTTATCCCTTGGGAGAAATCGTTTACCGGGACCGGTTCTTCTTCAAGGGGGATCCGATCCCGGGCGCCACCATCCGCGGCCTCGGCGCTTATCTTTTCAAGAATGAGCACTGGGCGATCACCGCCTCCCTCGCGCCGGATTTTACTGAGCGGCGTGAACAGGACGACGTCCGCCTTCGTGGGCTCGGCAATGTGGCAGTGACCATACGCGCCGCGCTCGCCGCGAGCTATTCCCGGGACTGGTGGCGGATTACCGGGGCAGTTACCCAGGATCTGAGCAAGAACAAAAAGGAAGGCGTCAAGGGGGGATTCGATTTTGTCGGTACCTGGCACGCGACCGAGCGTCTCACGCTCGATGCGGGTCCCGGCATGACGATTGCCAACGGAGAGAATACGCGCACTTTCTTCGGCGTTACCCCCTTGCAGAGTGCTCGCTCCGGCTACGCCGTCTACGATCCTTCGGGCGGCGTCCAGAACATCCGGTTCTCCGTCGGCATGAACTACCGAATCAGCCGTAGCTGGTTTGCCGGTGCGTTTGCCTCCGAATCCAAGCTGCAAGGCGATGCGGCCAATAGTCCCTTCATCGAGAAGAAACAGGAATTCTCGATCGGAACCTATATTGGTCATCACTTCTAAGCACTCTGCCTGAATGGCGTCGATGAGCCCGCCAGGCCTCCACGCGCGCGACGGCCTGTCGCGTTCGAAGACCCGAGACGATCGAGAAGTTTCGCCGCCAGCGGCAGCGCGCCGCTGGCTGAGCGGGCTCTCCTTTGGCATTTTGGCGGTGTACGGCCTATTTTTTCTCCTTTCCTGGAATCGATCGGGTCCGAGAGATGGAGACCAGTTTTTGGTTTTCCATACCCTGCAGTATTGGAATTCGTCGATGTTCGGCATTGCCAAGCAGTGGACGCCATTGCTGTGCTCCGGGTTATCGATGGCCGGCGAACCGCAAGTACCCTTCATGTCCCTCAGCATGGCATTGAGCTACGTTTTAGGTCCTTTGAACGGCGTCAAATCCGCTCTTATCATTTATTTGATACTGGGTTGGATTGGCGCTTTTTTGTACGCCGGGCTGCGGCTGACAATCACATGGCAGCGCTTCCTGGCGGCATCGCTCTTCGTTGGGAACGGCTTCTTTTTCTGCCGATTGGCCTTCGGTCATTTCGACTTGATTCCCTTCTCTATATCGCCGCTGATGCTGTGGGCGCTGCACCGAGGAACCGACGGTCAAGCCGGGGCATCCTCACTCGGCGCAACCCTGCAGCGGGTCTTGACCGCGTTGCTCATGGGGGCCTTGCTGGCGCTGGCCATCGACGGGTCACCCGTGGCGATTATTCATTTGCTGCTCTGGCTGGCGCTTTATGCGCTGATCTTGGCGCTAACCGTTCGCTCCGCGACTCCCGTCATCCTGTTGGGTCTGGCGATCGCCTGCGCCACCCTACTGGATGCCGGGTATTTATGGCCCATGCTCGAATCGCAATCCTCATTTCCTCGGCTGACACCGGACCGATTTACCAGCGCCCTGTCGCTTCTCTGGTTCGCCCTGTTACCGATGCGCGGAAAAGTTCTTCCGGCGAACGGCAACGGACACGAACTGAGTGTCTTCATCGGTCCGATCCTCGGATACTGTTTATGGCGCTATCGTCAATGGCTGTCGGCCAGTTTGCCCGCATCGATGGGGCGCCCCTTGCTCGTCGTCAGCCTCGTGAGCATTGTTCTCGGGATGGGAAGCCTGAAGGTACTTCACATTCCTTCGTGGCTGAGCCCGTTCGATTTGCTGCGACCCCTTCCCGGCTTCCGCTCGATTGGGGTCACGGGACGCTACTGGGGCTTTCTTGCCTTACCCTTGAGTCTCTTGAGCGCCATGGCGCTGTGTAGATTCGGCTCAGAGTTCGGCGTCACGTGGCGTATCCATGTATGGCTAGGTCTCGTATTGATTCTGCAGGTAGGCTTCCAGGCGGAGACGCTGACGCAACTTTGGTTGCACTCCGCTCCCTACCGCTTCGTCTCGGCGAGCACTCATTTTCGGCACGGTCCCGAAAACATCGAGTATGTCGCGATCCGTGACGATCAGTTTCAAGGCCAACTGATCGCGCCGACGCGCGGCGTCAGTAATTGCTATGACATGGATGACTTCAATCGCGCGGACGGCGCCACCGGTAAGGCGCTCGAGTCGCGCGTGATCGAAGATCAGACGACCATGCATCGAGTGCCTCGGGTCGAGGCAAGGTTCGGCGGGTGGAGCCGCATTCGCCTCACCATGGATTGCACACGGTCCGACGCTGGGGATTCTTGTGCGACGCCAGTCCCCGATCGCACGGAAGTGACCCTAGGTCAGGCCTATCACACGGGATGGCATGCTGCCGGCTGCCAGACCCGCCCCGGCACGCAGGGCCAGTTGATCGTTTCCTGCCCGGCCTCACGCATGCGAGAAGGCCCAATCGACCTGAATTTCGACGACCCGATCAGCGATGCCGGTGCACGCGTATCGATGGCGAGTTGGAGAGTATGGCTCTGGATTGCCGGCTCGCTCATGCTGCTATGGCTTGCCGAACCAGGCCGGTTGACCCTCCTCGCTTGACCGGTGTTGAATGAATCTGTGTATATTCCGACAAGCGCGCGCGCAGCAGCCGGCAATGTCCTAGTCCAACCCGCGAATCCGATTCTTGTTAATACGGGTGGCATCGGGCCGCGACCAGAAAAGGATCAAGATGGCGACAGTGCCGCCTGATCAATGGCGACCATTCAGCGAGTACCTCGATCAGGCGCTAGACCTGCCCGATGCAGACCGCGCGGCGTGGTTGGCAGCGCTCGCACGGAACAATCCGCAACTCGCCGCCGCCGTGGCCGATGCGCTTTCCCAGCGCGAGCGCAGCGGTTATGCCGAGTTTCTTGCCGAACCGCTGCTATTCCATGAGCACACCGTCGGCGCGACCCTGATTGGACGCCACGTCGGCCCGTATGTCATCGAGGCGGAAGTTGGACGAGGCGGCATGGGCAGCGTTTGGCGTGCCCGGCGCGTTGACGATCGATTCGAAACCACGGTTGCCATCAAGTTCCTGCATGCGAGTTGGATCGGGCTGCAGGGCGAGCAGCGCTTTCGCAGCGAAGGTCAGATGCTCGGGCGCCTCGATCATCCAAACATCGCCCGTCTCATCGATGCAGGCCTCCTCGATGCGACGCACCCCTATCTGGTGCTGGAATACGTCGAGGGCGAGGCGATCGATGCCTACTGCGCCGCCAAGAACCTCAACGTCGAGGCGCGTGTCGAACTATTTCTCGGCGTTCTTGCGGCGGTGGCGCACGCTCACAGTCACTTGATCGTGCACCGAGACATCAAACCGACCAACATCTTTGTCACACACGGCGGCTCGGTCAAGCTCCTCGACTTCGGCATCGCCAAGCTGCTCGATGACGCGACCGGCGCAGCCGTCCTGACAAAATCAGGCGCCAGTGCCTTGACGCCGCAATTTGCGGCTCCGGAACAATTGCTGGGCAAAGCCGTCACGACGGCAACAGATGTGTATTCTCTCGGTCTGGTGCTGTACGTTCTGCTCACCGGTCGGCATCCCCTCCTCGCCGAATCCGATTCGAGTGCACAACTCATCCAGGCGATACTCACGCGGGAGCCGCCGCACGCGTCTACCGTCGCGGGTGTACCCACGATCCAGCGCCGGTCGCTTGCAGGGGATCTCGACAACATACTCGGAAAGGCGCTCAAGAAGGCGCCCGATGAGCGCTACGCATCGGTTGAGGCGTTCGCTGACGACCTGAAGCGCCATTTGACGCACCAACCTGTCAGAGCTCATGCCGATACGGTTACCTATCGGTTGACCAAGTTCGTCCGACGGCATCGCGGAGGTGTTTTATCAGGGGTGCTGACCGTATTGATTCTTTGCGCAGCGACAATTGTCACGTTCTTGCAGAAGATCGAAGTGACCCGGCAGCGGGACGCGGCGCAGTTCGAGGCGCGCCGCGCGGAATCCGCCAACGAGTTCCTAGACTTCCTGCTCCAGTCCGATGGCGGGACGAGCCAGGCGTCGCTCTCGCCCGCCGCGCGCATTGAACTGGGCGCACGCATGCTCGAGCTTCAGTATCGCGGCGATCCGCGCTTTGCGGGGCGCATGTTGGTTGAGCTCAGCGACCAATATCGCGGTCAGACCTTCACGCGCCAGGCCGTCGCGTTGGACACCCGTGCGTATGCGCTTGGCCGAGCGGCTCAAGACCCCGAATTGATGGCGCTCGCGCAGTGCGAAGCCGCGTACGCCGAAACCACCGCCGGCGTGACCGACAGCGCATCGCAGCGCCTGGCCGAAGCGAGGCAACTCATCGCACAGCTCGACACCCCATCGGTGGTCTTGCAGGTCCACTGTCGTCGGGCCGACGCAGAGCTGGCGGTTCGAACGGGGAATACCGCGGCCGCGGAGCAGATCCTGGAGGGTGCGCGGCGCTTGCTCGAGGAGTCGGGGCAAACCTATCGCCTTGCCTATACGTCGGTGCTCAATGAGCTTGGCGGCGTTTACAACGAAACGGCTCGGCTCAGTGAAGCTCTTGCCATGACGAAGCTCATCGGCGCAACTCATGAAAAGTACGGGCGCGGCGGGACGGGGGCGCGGCTTATAGCGCTTCAAAATGAGTCTGCCGTACTGTTCAACATGGGTGAATTCCGCGCATCGCTCACTGTCGCTGAGGAAGTCCGCAAGCGACGCCTTGCGATTGAAGGTGACGCGTCGGGGCCCCTTTCAATGACCGTCAATACCGCGTCGCTTCTGGATAGGCTTGGAAGGTCGCAAGAAGGGGTCGATCTGGCCCGCGCCGCAAGCGTACGGGCGCGAAGTGCCGGCAACTCGAGGTGGCTGATCTTGGCGCTGCGTGCGGCGTGCATGGGCTATGTGCATTTGGGACAGATGCCCGAAGCAGAATCCGCGTTGCAAGAAATGACAACCGCGTTGGGCAGCGGCGGATCGACGCTGGATCCCCGCTATCGAGGCCTGGCCGATACGCTTCGCGCGCTTCTCGAGCTGCAGCGCGGGGATCCTGCTGCAGCATTGCAGAGCGCCAACGCATCGCTCGCGGCCATGGCCGGCGGCGCGAACGGCAAACACTTGTATGAGCACCTGTCACTGAACCTCGCCGCGCGGGCGGCGCTGGCGTTGGGCCGATCCGCGGATGGGGAGCACTTCGCACGCCAGTCGCTGGGTCTGGCCGAGGCTGTGGCGCGCGGGACCGACACCAGCGCCGATGTCGGCGAGGCGCTCCTGCTCCTTGCAGAGGCTGAAATTGCGCAGGGCCGAGCTACAGAAGCCCAACCCCTGCTCGAGCGCGCCGCGCGCTGTTTAACGAATGGCCTGGGCGCAAATCACGCCATGACCCGCGAGGCCCTTACCTTGGCGACGCACGACAAAGCCTGAGCGCCGCGCCGCCCTAGCCAGGGACGTTGCCCTCCGTCCGTGCGCGATGCTCGCGCACCGCCGCGATGAACTGCTCGCCGTAGCGAGCGAGCTTCGCCTGGCCCACACCGGGCAGGGCCGCGAATTGGTCGAGATCGAGCGGCATGTGTTCTGCCATCTCACGCAGGGTGGAATCATGAAAAATCACATACGGCGGCAAGCCGTTAGCGTCCGCCAACCGTTTGCGCAGCGCCCGCAAGCGCTCGAACAGCGAATCGTCCATGCTCGATGCGCGCGTGCCATCTTTGGACCGGCGCGCGGGCTTCACGGCGCGTGCAACGCTCACGGACCGTTCGCCGCGCAGCACGGGCCAGCTCAGCGCGTTGAGCGACAACACCGAATAGCCGTCCTGCGCTTCGTCGATCAGACCTTGATGCAGGAGAGCCCGTGCGAGATTGCGCCATTCGGGCAGCCCGCGATGTTTACCGATCCCGTATACGCTCAATGCGTCATGACCGGCCGAGAGCACGCGTTCGGTCCGCGCGCCGCGAAGAATGTCGATGATGTAGGCCGCGCCGAAGCGTTGATGGCGCTGAGCCAAGCGTGCAATGCAGGACAGGAACTGCCTCGCCTCCGTGCTCCAGTCCTCGATGGTCCGTGGTTCGCTGCAGTTATCGCATGCTCCGCACGGGCCGGCGAACGACTCACCAAAGTAACGCAATTGCACCGCACGACGGCATTCGGTCGAATCCGCGAATTGCAGCACCTGCCGCAACTGCTGACGGGCGATACGTTGCTCGTTCTCCAGGGGTGCGCCGGTCGCGTCCACCTTTTGCTGGATCAGGAACTCAGCGGTGCGGATGTCGGCGCCGCCGAAATACAGGGTGCAGTTGGCCGGATCGCCGTCGCGACCCGCGCGGCCTGATTCTTGGTAATAGCCTTCCAGGGTGCGGGGCAAATCGTAATGCACGACCCAGCGCACGTCCGGCTTGTCGATACCCATACCGAACGCAATCGTCGCGACGATGACCTGCAGATCGTCGCGAATGAAGGCGTCCTGGGTATCACGGCGAGTGATGGGATCGAGTCCCGCATGATAAGGCGCGGCGCGGATGCCCTCAGCCTGCAGCTTGGCAGCCAGTTCATCGACGCGCCGGCGCGATAGACAATAGACGATGCCGGCACCGCCGCCCTTTGCCTGCGCCAGCAACTCACGGTAGGAGGTCTTGTCCTTCGGGCGTACGCGATAGAAAAGATTGGGCCGATTGAAACTTGCCACATGCACGGCCGGATCGCGCAGCTCGAGCTGCGCGATGATGTCGCCACGCACACGCGCCGTCGCGGTCGCGGTGAACGCGAGCAGCGGGACCTCGGGATGGCGCCGCCGCAGCCGGGCGAGCTGACGGTACTCCGTTCGAAAGTCATGTCCCCATTCCGATACGCAGTGCGCCTCGTCGATGACAAAGGCGTTGATGCCGATACCTGAACACAAACGGTTCAGGGGGCCGTCGAGAAATTCCTGCAACAGCAACCGTTCCGGCGCGAGGTAGAGCAGTTTGTATTCGCCGCGCAGCAGCGCCAGCGTTCGCCGCTGGATCTCGGCCGCGTCGAGGCTCGAATTGATGAAGGCCGCGGGAATGCCGTTGTTCTGCAGCTGGCGCACCTGGTCCTGCATGAGGGCGATCAGGGGAGAGACGACGAGTGTCACTCCCGGCTGCAACAGCGCCGGCAACTGAAAGCAGAGCGATTTACCGCCGCCGGTGGGCATCAGCGCAAGCACGTCGCGCCCTGATAGTACCTCGCGCACGATCGCTTCCTGGCCCGGGCGGAAGCGATCGAACCCGAAGCTGCGCTTGAGGGCGGCCGTCAACTCCCCGGGTGCGGCAATATCCGGGGTCGCATGCTGGGCCAAGCGATGAGGCGAGCTGATTGAGAACACCTGCTCAGTGTAACTGCCGGGCGTAGTCGTGGACACCGCCGATTAATCATTGCCTTTGGCGAGTTTCGGATACGCGACAAGTCAAGGATGCAGTGGGCTCGCACGGCAGTGGGCTCGCACGGCAGTGGGCGGTCGGCCGTTTAGTGGCGATTCGTCCGTCGAAAGCTGCTCGGGGTCGTACCGACCAAGCTGCGAAACTGCCGCGAGAAATGCCCTTGGTCGTAGAAGCCGACCGCACTGGCGATGGCCGAAAGCGGTAGATCGGTTTGCATCAGCAATTGTCGTGCTCGCCTGACGCGCTGCTCCAGCAGGTAGCGGTGCGGTGAGACGCCCGTGCTCAGCTTGAAGCCCCTCGCAAAGTGGTAGACGGAGAGGCGCGCCTCGGCCGCCAGAGATGCGAGGTTGATGTCATCTTCGAGATGGGATTCGACAAATTCAAAAACTCGGCGAAGTGCGCCGGCAGACAGACCGCCTCGCGGAGGCTGAACGGCAAAGTGTCTCTCGAGCTCGGTCAGTAACGAGACCCGCGGCCGCATCAGGAATTCGGCGGCGTCGGCACTGATGTGCGCGCGCAACGAACGCACGGGCGCCGACACCAGCGCACACCGCAGCCCGCCGCCGTGCTTGTCCCGTAGCCCGACGACGCTGTCGGTGCCGGCTCCCTGGCGCCGAAACAGCGCCGGGTTGGCGGAAAACAAGTCCCATAGGCTCACGCCGCGAACGAGACGCTCCTGCCTCAGGCCGAATTCAGCGCGGGCCCGGGCATCCGCACCGACGACGTGATGATCCCGGTCGACGGCGAGAAGCGGCGCGGCTTCGTCACCCGTCGGCGCGAGGGCGACGATCCATGATCGCGCGTTGGCCTCGCGAAACAGCCGCTCCTCGAGCGCGCGCGCCGCCGCCACAACGACGGGGAGTGTCAACCCGTGCGATTGTGATGACAGATCCGAATCAATCGAGGAGATGTCGAGAACCGCCGTGAGCCGAGCATCGGCGCCGAACACCGGTGCACCGGAGCAACTCAGCGAACCGTGCCGCGCCCGGAAGTGTTGGGTCTGATGGACGGTGATGGGCCGTTGCTCGGCAATGCAGGTGCCGATGCCGTTGGTGCCCTCCATGGCTTCCGACCAGTTGCCGCCGACCCATACCCCCCAATAGCGAAACTGCGCGGATCGGGATTCGTCCCCCCGGTAATCGATGGCCACGCCCTTCGTGTCACATAACAGCACGACATAGCCGGCACGGCGGACAACGCCGTAGAGCCGATCAAGCTCGGACTGAGCCGCCCTGACCATCGCTTCGATCGGCTCGCGAGATTCACGCAGCTCCGCCGTTGTCAGGACGTGCGGCGCCACCCTGCTCGCGGGATCGATGCGATGATTCTCGGCGCTGCGACGCCAGGATGCGGCGACCTCGTCGAAAGCGCAGTCAACCCATCTTTCGCGGTCAACCATCAGATTTGTCGAAGCCCTCCGCGATCGTCACTCGTAATACGACCTTTTGGCAGGTCGCTAGTTCAAACTTGATGCGCTGCGGCGGAACCCACAAAACAGCAGGCCGATATAAATCGGCGCAAAAGGCTCCGAACGCTTCGGCCGCACGGCCATCGACAATACGTGGCATGACGAAATTGGATACGAGCGACCGCCGAATCGGGGTGCCACCAAGGGTCCATGCTGCCTCCCCTGTGACTCACTCGAATTGGTGAGCGACCGCCTGATCCGCATCTTGGCGGTCGAGGATGTCGCGGCGGACTTGATGCTGGCCGAGCGGGCACTAAAGCGCGCGGGCTTGACGTGCACCGTCGAGCGTGTCGAGACCGCGCATGATTTTCGACGCGGTCTTGAGAGCGGTCCCGACCTCATTCTCTGCGATTTCAAATTACGGCAGTTCGACGGCTTGACGGCGCTCGAGATCGCCAACGCGCAGGCGCCGGATATCCCGTTCATTTTCCTTTCGGGGACGCTTCGCGATCTCGTGGGGGCATCGGTCGCTCGCGAACGAGAGCACCTGGCCTACGAATTGCACGACGGCATTTGCCAGCAACTCGCCGGTATTTCGTACCTTCTCGCGCCGCTCATCGCTCCAGTGGAGCAGCTCGATCCAGGGGTCGCGCGGGAGCTCGAGCATATCGCAACACTGCTCAGAGAGGTCACACAGACGGCTTGGACACTGGCCCATGACCGGGCGGGCGGCAGCGAGCGCGAGTCGAGCGACCTTCAAAACGCCCTTCAGGTGCATGCGGCGCGGCTACAAGCCGCGCACGGGGTAACGATCCAGGTCGATGCAACCGCTCCGTCGAGCCAGCCGCTGGGCGCGATCGCCGTGAGCGAGCTTGCAAAACTCGCGCGCGAGGCAATGCGTAATGCCATTCGCCACGGTCGCGCCCGCTCCATCAGCGTGCGACTGAAAGATGCGGGCCGCGATTGGCAGCTCGAGATCAGCGATGACGGCGTCGGGCTGCCGAGCGACTTCACGAGGCGCGGGGGTCTGGGACTGCGCAGCATGCGTCATCGGGCCGCGCGCCTGCGGGGGACGTTTGAGATTGAGCGCTTAGAGCCTCGCGGAACGCGCCTTCGGATCTGTTGGTCCAAACGTTCGGAGAACTAGCAGAGCCCAAGCCCGCCTCCGCGTTGAAATAGACCTTGCGACCGCCGCCGATGGCCCAACGCTTGACTCTGGACCCAGGTCCCGGGTTTAAGCTGCCGACACGAAATTCAAGGAGGCTGCGATGGAAGCGTTGGGCATCGGCCAACTGGCCAAGCGCGGCGGCGTCGGCATCGACACGGTGCGCTACTACGAACGTAACGGACTCCTGACACCGCAGATGAGGCTGGCATCAGGATATCGCCGATATGGCGACGTTGAATTGGCACGGCTGCGCTTTATTCGTCGCGCGCAAGGCCTCGGTTTCACTCTCAAGGAGATCAAGCAGTTGCTCGCCCTCTCGGCGCAACGGGATGTGGGGCGCGTCAAGCGTTCGGCGCAGACGAAACTGTTGGATGTGAAGGCGCGTATCGCCGCTCTTGAACGCGTGCGCAACGGTCTCGAGACGCTCATTGAGGCCTGCCCGGGACACGGTCGGGCGGCAGACTGCCCGATCCTACGGGCGCTGACAGACGAGGTGTAGAAATGATTTACACCTGCCCGATGCACCCCGAAATTCGGCAATTCGAACCGGGCCATTGTCCGAAGTGCGGCATGGCGCTCGAGCCATTGGTGCCGACCGAGGTGGAGGATCAGGGTGAAATCCACAGCGTGCGGCGGCGGTTCTGGATGGCGACGGCACTCGCCATTCCGGTCATGCTGATTGCAATGGCGCCGCACGTCTTGGGACAGGCGCTCGATACCACCACGGCCTGGACGCAGAGGGTACTGGAACTGGCGTTGAGTGCACCCGTGGTGTTGTGGGCCGCCGCTCCGTACTACCGGCGCGGCTGGCTCGGCGTGGTGCACCGTGCGCCCAATATGTACACGCTGATTGGACTCGGCGTGATCGTGGCGTTCACCTACAGTCTGATCGCGACATTCTTTCCCGGTCAGTTCCCCGCGTCGATGCGCGATCCGCACGGCATGGTCGGCGTGTATTTCGAGGTGGCCGCGGTGATCGTGGCGCTGGTACTCCTGGGCGAATGGCTGGAACTCACCGCCCGCGGGCGCACGAGCGCTGCCATTCGGCAGCTCCTGGGGCTGACTCCCAAGACTGCCCATCGGCTCGCAGTCGATGTGGAGCAGGACGTCCCGCTCGAATCCCTTGCCGTTGGCGATCGGCTTCGCGTCCGACCGGGAGAGAAGATCCCTGTCGATGGCCGCGTCGTGAGCGGCCAATCGAGCGTCGATGAGTCGATGCTCACCGGCGAGCCGTTACCCGTTATCAAGGCTGTTGGTGATCACGTCGTGGGCGCGACGATCAATCTGACTGGAACGCTCGTGATCGAGGCGGAGCATGTGGGAGCCGACAGTTTGCTATCGCAAATCGTGGCGTTGGTGAGTGAGGCGCAGCGTTCGCGCGCCCCCCTGCAAAAGCTGGCCGATCGGGTTGCGGTGTGGTTCGTCCCTACCGTCATCGGCATCTCGATCGTGACCTTCTTTGCATGGTGGGTCGTGGGCCCCGAGCCTCGATTGGCTTACGCGTTGGTGAATGCGGTTGCCGTGTTGATCATCGCCTGTCCGTGTGCGCTTGGGTTGGCGACGCCGATTTCCATCATGGTGGCGAGCGGACGGGGCGCCCAAATGGGTGTTCTCTTTCGCAACGCCGAAGCGATCGAGACGCTGCGCACCATTGACACCCTCGTGCTCGACAAGACCGGCACCCTCACCCAGGGACGGCCTGCGCTCACTCAAGTCGTCGCACTCGAC
>Ga0210400_10000307_pt1 | contig 57131 bp, 44 predicted proteins | sample IncBWH26MmetaG_FD_155456 | JGI IMG/M metagenome (GOLD analysis project Ga0210400, IMG submission 155456) | Forest soil microbial communities from Barre Woods Harvard Forest LTER site, Petersham, Massachusetts, United States - Inc-BW-H-26-M | ecosystem: Environmental > Terrestrial > Soil >...
ATAGCTATGTCGATGACAGTATGTACGATGCAGAATCAGGCATCGGTGACTATTGGGTCGACATGGGGTTGAATGCGAGCCACTATTCGGGACCGCATCATGTCCTTTTTGAAGGAAACTGGGCCGACAATTTAGACAACGACAATACCCACGGCAACTCAACGTACATCACCTTTTTCCGGAACGAAGGCACCGGATTGCGCACGGCATTTACGGATCCTTCAGTTGGCAAGACGGTGAACGATGCCGCGGGGGCTGGCTTTGCCTGTGGGACATCCGGACCCGGTGGATGCGCGGCAAACGGACCGGCTCCTTTGCGTGCGGCCGGGCCGATGGCATACAACTACTGGTTTGCTTTCGTCGGCAACACACTAGGGTTAGCAGGCCAGACGACTGCGGCCAATGGTTGGACGTATCAGGGAGACTTTTCTCGCCATCGCATATTCATGACGGGTTGGAACGCCGGTCCTGGCGGGGTTGACCCGTTCTTGAACGGCCTCCTCGGGTCCTACATCTGGCGCAATGGCAATTACGACTACGTCAATGGCTCGATAGTGGACTGGGTTTCCACATCGCCGCGCACGCTGCCGAACTCGTTCTATCTGTCTGCCGTGCCATCCTTCTTCAGCGCGGGGACCGCTTGTACCTATTCATGGCCGTGGGTGACGCCGACGGGCTCGGCGCCGATCCAAGCAAACAGCTGCGGCGGTTCGGGGCTGCCGGCCAAGGCACGCTATGAAGCGGGTACGCCCCTCAAGCAGCCTTGAAGGCACCCCCGGCGCGTTGATATCGGTGTCATTGTAAAGATCAGCAAAGCTACGCAGCACAATGCGTGGGCGGCGGAACTGATTCGCTGCCGACTGTGAGGGTTTGGAAAACCTACACGGTCGGCAGCTTCAGAGAGAACGGTCTGAGCTCCCCATCCCTTAATCAACCAATCTCGGTATGCCAAAAACCTGAATTCACCGACTCAGGTTTGTAAGCGCCAATTTTGATAACAAATGAGGCTGAGAGCATTGTATTCTTGTCTGGCAGCTTGCCTGGGTAGGCAAATTGTTAAGCTACTGTACCCATTTATGATCGTCTGCTAGGTTATCGCTCAAATGTCATCGACATCCGTTCCAAGCCTCCCTCGCATGGAACAGGGTGCGTCAATTCCGAGAGTTCTGCACCAGACATTTCCCTCGCGAGTCCTTCCTGTATTGATTCAAGAAAATGTGCGCCGCCTCAGGGAACTCCATCCGAACTGGGAATACCGGTTTTACGACGACCGCGACATCGAGGAATACATTCGCGCCTCCTATGGCGACGAGATTCTCGCCTACTTCGAACGCATCGACCCTCGCTACGGAGCGGCCCGTGCCGATCTATTCCGCTACCTCCTGATGTATCGCGAGGGTGGCGTCTACCTTGATATCAAGAGCGCCGCCCGGGGATCATTGGACCAAATCCTGCGTTCCGATGACCAGTACGTCCTTTCCTACTGGCGTGGTTCTCAGTTCAGCGGGTGGGGCGATTACTCTGAACTGCGCAAATACGGAGGGCGGGAGTTCCAACAATGGCACATCATCGCCGCGCCCGGCCACCCGTTCCTTAAATCCGTCATTGAGACTGTTCTGCTGAACATCGACAGCTACAATCCGCTGACATGGAATGTCGGACGAAAAGGCGTGATGCGGGTGACGGGGCCGGTCGCCTATACGCGAGCGATCGGGCTTTTAAGGCTGAGATATCCTCACCGCCTGGTAAATGGCCAAGACGAGTTGCTCCTCGATTACACTGCGCTCCCGGACGTGGATCACAGAAGCCTATTCAAATTTCACTACACTGCCCTGCAGGAGCCGGTGACTCTGCTCGTTGGCCGCAGGAAAATGGCCTGGAGTCTGCTTGGACCGGCATATAAACACGGCGTGCTCCTGGGAGCGCGCATCTTTGCTGCAATTTGGCGCCGGATTAATAGGGTCATCCTAGGGGAAAAGGCGGTCCGTCTGTCGCAGTAGCATGAAATATTCACTACGACTCGCGAAACTTGACGGCGATGTTCGGAATTACGTGGTCCTGAGTGGCGTATTTTTTGCTGCGGCCTTGGGCGGCTGCTCCGGTCAAGCGGCTCCCTTGGCTGCTACGGTCGCGGCAACAAGCCCGGCCGCAACATCGGCCACCAGCGCCGGCGATGCGAAGTATGCTCTGCCGCGCGAACGCAACTTTGCTTGGAATCCGGGCCTGATGTCCCAGGGAGGCATCCCCTCCGCCAAGAGTCGGATCTGCAATTCCAGCCCGCTTGTCCCCAGCGGCACTGCTGACGACAGCGCGCAGATAAACGCGCAGATCGGCCGCTGTTCAGCCGGCAGCGTCGTGCAGCTCGGCGCCGGCACTTTTCTCATGGGCAAAGGGCGGTACATCGCGATCAACAAGAGCGTGGTGTTGCGAGGAGCCGCTGCCGGCTCAACCATTCTGAAGAATCCGTTGAACGTGTTCGCGACCCCGAAGTTCCAGCAAGCCGCGGATCAAACACCGTTGGTGATCATTGGGCCGGGGCGTTGGGTGAATCCGGACGGTGATGCGAGATGCCAGGGTCCCACCGCCTACCAACCAGCTCACATGCAACTGCTGTCAACTGACGCTGCGCAAGGATCGGCATCGGTCACCGTAGCCAAAGGCGCGGTGTTCTCCAAGGGCCAGATGGTACTGCTTGATGAGACCTCCGGAGCAAGTTGGCAACCCGATGTGGTCCAAAACTCAACCTCTATCTGGGCCTCGCCTGACTACGCGGTGACCTGGCAGCTTCACCAGCCAACCATTCCATTCATTGACGATCCGCTCGCGACGGGGGTGACCCCCTCGGCCGAAAATAACTACGCCGGAACCGGCAGCGGCAAAGATGGAGCTTGCTGGTTCTCGCGGCAAGATCGACCGCAGAATGAGATCAAGGAAATCGCAACTGTGAGCGGCAATACGATCACATTCACATCCCCGCTGACCAAGAGTTACCGGTCCAGCCATCATGCGGAACTGACTACCTATTCTGGTTCCAATGCCCCAGTTCAAAACGCCGGGATCGAACAGGTGACGCTGGTCGGCGGAGGAGATGGAGCGCTGCGATTCGAGAACACCCGATATTCATGGGCGCGCAACATCGAGGTGACAGAATGGTACGGCGAGGGTGTCGCAATCAACAACAGCTTCCGGGATGAACTAAGAGATTCCTACATCCATGACGCAGCTTGGGCTGAACCGGGCGGTACCGGATATGCCATCAGTCTCGCCGGCGCGTCATCCGAGGCGCTGATAGAAAATAATGTTGTGGTCAAGACCAACAAGGTAATAGTCGCGCGCTCATCGGGTGCCGGCTCCGTCGTCGGCTACAACTACATGGACGACGGATACATCGCGACAAACGAAGGATGGATTGAAATCGGTCTTAACGCCTCGCACATGGTCGGGTCGCACATGGTGCTCTTCGAGGGCAACCAGAGCTTCAACATGGACAGCGACGCCACGCATGGCAGCTCCACTTACATGGTCTATTTTCGCAACTACACCACGAGCGTGCGCGGCACCTTCAAGAACGATTTCAGCGGCCATACCGTCGATGATGTGAACGACCTCCCAGGCCGCTCAAACGGACCGAAACGCGCAGCAGGTGCGATGCGTTATAGCTATTGGATGAGTTATGTGGGCAACGTTTTGGGGCAGCAACGAGCTTTGGCGGGCAGACGCTATGTGGATGACCAAGCAAATACTCCCTGGCGTCCGACTACGTGGCTGATGGGCTGGAACGACAAAGCGCCCTATACCGTCGATACGCAAGTGGCTGCTACAGCGGTGCGGGACGGCAATTGGGATGCCTTGCTTGGCAAGCAGACCTGGCTCAATGGATCAGCGGGTGCTTTGCCCGACTCGCTTTATCTCACCGGCAAACCGGCATTTTTCGGATCGAACACTTGGCCCTGGGTCGACCCCACCGTCGGGGCGACCTTTACCCTTCCTGCTCAAGCCCGGTATTCAGCGGGTACACCAAATGCGGTTCACTGATTCGCGCATCAGCCACGCACCGCGACCGCCGCCGCGTATAGGAAGCAGTTGCCAGTGAATTCGACCTCGGACGCGGCGGGCCCGCAATCTTCCAGCTTGGAAGGGCAGTCGGTCAGCGCAAAAAAGCCGCGTGAATCCGCAGCAGTCGGACACATGCCGGTGCTCGACGGGATTCGAGGAATTGCAATACTCGCTGTGTTGCTGTTCCACTTCATTACCCCCGAGAACAGGGACGGCCTTGTCAACTCAACCGTCGTGTGGGTATTTTCCTACGGAGCACTGGGTGTCGATCTCTTTTTTGTTCTGTCGGGATTCCTGATCACGGGCATCCTCTACGACGCACGCTCCGATGAACACTACTTCCGTAACTTCTACATGCGCCGTCTCTTGCGCATCTTCCCGCTGTACTACGGCGTTCTGATCGTCATCTTCCTGGTGCTGCCGCTCGTCCCGGCACTACGCGGATCCGAACTCTCTGGATTGAGAGCCTATCAGGCTTGGGCGTGGCTTTACGCAGTCAACATCTACCTGGCCATTCACGACGGGTGGGTGCTTTCATACATCGAGCACTTTTGGTCCCTGGCGGTCGAAGAGCAGTTCTATCTCATCTGGCCACTGGCGGTCTGGTTGCTTGCGTCTAAACCAAGGGTCTTTCTGACATTCTCATTTCTCGTCGCGGCGGCATCTTTTATTGGCCGGATCGTTGCCTCGGCGGCTGGCGCCGGCCCTATTGTCCTGGAGGTTCTAACCCCTTTCCAACTCGACGCACTCGCGGTTGGCGGATTTTTCGCGGTCTACCTGCGGCAACCGGGCGGCGAAGCCGGCGCTCGCCGACTCGTGGTTCCATTGGCTCTCGCGGGTCTGGCGCTGCTGGTGGTTCAGCTCGGCGGTCGACATTTGACTGCAAGCGGGAACGCACTGGAATCGTTGCGCGGCGGGGCCTTCCATCTTCTGCTGGCGGCTTTGATGCTCAAGGGACTTCTTGGACCGGTGTCTTCCGGCTGGACTCGATGTCTGCTCAGCCGGCCCCTCGCCTTTCTGGGCAAATACAGCTACGGACTTTATGTCTATCACCACTTCTTTTCATACTACTTCAGCGGTCATCGCACGGATCTGATGCTGGCAGCCAGACTCGGCTGTTCCAACATGACGGCGCTGGTATTGCAGGCCGGCGCAGGAATAGCAGCTTCCGTCGTGATTGCATGGCTCAGCTATGAGTTCTACGAGAAGCACTTCCTGCAGTTGAAGCGGTACTGGCCAAGTTCGCACGCCCGAATTCTGCGTTCCTGACACCGCAGATTCGAAAACAATCAGCCCCCGCCCGCTGGACGACGACGCAGCAACGATGCGGCGACGGCCAGCGGCTTGGTCATGCGAAAGCCCAGCACTATTAGAGCCAGATAGAATGCGCCGCACAGAATACTCAGAGCGATCAGCCTGACGAGCATTGAAGCGCTCTCAAATAGCATCCCTCGGAGCACGAAACCAAACCCAGCTGTGGCGAGAGCACAAAATATCTGAGGTCCGATCGCCGCGAGCACATCCTTGGTTCGGATTCCCAGCGGATATCCGGCATAGAGGAGCGCGGGAACCAAGACAATGTAAGCCAATACGGCATACGATGTGGCCACGCCCATCGCGCCGTACCGCAGTCCGCACAGCAACGCGATGATCGTGAAACCGCAGTTGAGCACACCCCAGTGCCGCCAGCGGTCGGGTCGCCCGGCAGCCACATGGAGCCAGCTGTGTGTGCTTGCGACCACTTGGCCAGGACCTCGCAAGGCAAGAACGCTGAGGATGGTGCCCGCAGTCTTCCACTTGGGCCCCAATACAAGCACCACGAGATCCTGGCCCACGACTGCGAGGACGGCAAAAGCCGGGGCGGCGAAGAACGCAAGCGAAGACAGCGCGGTTGACCAGGCGCGCCTGAGCGTATCCAAGTCGTCGCGAAGCTTGCTCAAGGTCGCCGTTGCCACGTTGTGCAAAGCCGATACGCTGACGTTCGCGGCATTGTCGTATACGTTCAAGGCGTTCTGATAAAATCCGAGTTCTCTGGGCCCATAGTTGTGCCCCAGAGCGACACGATCCATTGACCTCGAGATGGTGTCGGCGATGGTGAAGCCAGTTACGTTGAGCCCGAAGCGAATCATTACCCTGACGCCCTGCGTGAATGCGGGACGTCCCGGCCACCAGCCGCAGGTAACCCAAACCCCGCACGCCGTGGCGAATGCGGTAATTGCAGGCTTCCATACCAGGGCCCAATAACCGTAACCGAGATGCGCCAGCCAAATCGCGAGCGCCGTGCCGATCAAGTTTCCGCTGATATCGATGATGGCGAGCTTGCGGAACATCATCGCGCGACGCATCAGGGCATATTGTTGGTAGTAGAGTCCCGACAGCAGGATTGGGACGGCCAAGGCCATGGTTATGGCTTGGAGTTTGGGTGCGCTGTAGAACGAGGCGATCAGTGGCGCGCAAAGAACAGTTATCAGAGCAAACGCCAAGCCTGTGGCCGCGGTGATCCAATACAGCGCACTTGCTTCCCCTGAGTTGAGGCGCGGATGCTGCGCGACGGCGTCGCGTGTGCCGAGATCGATGAAGATCGCGACATACCCGGTTATCGCAGACACCATTGCCACGAGCCCGAAATCCTCCGGCAGCAGGATCCGGGCCAGCACGATAGTGGAAATGACTTGGGTGGCAACGTTGCCGCCCTGTGAGATCATGGCGACGGCGCCGCCGCGCAACGAGCGCCGGTGCAAATCGTTGCCGCGAACAGAGTCGTCGAAGTAGGCGTGGCTCATATAGGCCCCGCCCCGCGGGGGAAAAAAAACAAGCTAATTGTCCGGTCTCCTACCGGCGCGGTCAATAAATACCGCGTCGTTGAGCGACCCACCGCACCGACGAAAATGTGCGCCAGATCGCAATTTACCGATTGTGGCATGTATGCACTTGCCGCTGTCGTTTGATGAAGCCAGACTAAAAGTTCAAGAGGGGTTACGCGTGCGAAGAGATGTCTAGTCCAAAGCGCCCGGTTCTGCTTTGCGACGGCGGATACTACGGAACCCTTGCAGCGACACGGACGCTGGGCGCGAATGGTGTCCCCGTACTCGTCGCCGATTCCAATATGCTGGCGCCGGCCCTCTGGTCGCGCCAGGTCGCCGGCCGCTTTCGTTGTCCCCCGGCCTCGGATACCGAACGATTCGTGGCTTGGGCGAGCACTCTCGGCCAACGATACGGCCGCCCGGTCATCTGCCCTACCAGCGACGATGTGTCGCTGGTGCTCGCTTTGTATCGCAGAGAACTGGAGCGCGATTTCCACTTCTATCAACCGGATCTCGACACCCTTCTCAACCTGCTGGACAAGAGCAAGCTCGCCCAAGTCGTGCGCGGAGCAGGGCTGGATATGCCGGAAACCTGGTCCCCGGGGAACCTGCAGGAGGCTGAGGAAGTGATACGCGACCAGCGTGGCCATCTGCTGATCAAACCGCGGACCCAGAGCCTACTGAACACCCATTCGAAGGGCACGATTGTATTGGGCGGCCGTGAGGAGTCTGTCCGCACATACACCAAATTCCGTCGGCGCAACGTGCTTGCACCGCAGCTTGCCGCCCGGTTCCCGGACTGGACCCTGCCGATAGTCCAGCGTTATCACCCTGAAGCCGTCGACAAGGTCTACTCCATCGCGGGATTCATCGACCGCGGCGGACAGAATATGGCGGTGCGCGCGGCGGAAAAGGTGCTCCAGTTGCCCGTTAGGCTCGGCACGGGCCTGTGTTTCCAGTCGGCCGAAGTGGAGGTCGAACTTGCCTCAGGTTTGAAACGGCTCTTGCAAAGCATTGGTTACTTCGGGATTTTCGAGGCCGAATTCATTCGATTGCCAGGCCGCTCACTGCTGATCGACATCAACGGGCGTCTGTACAACCAGTTGGCGTTCGACGTAGCCCGCGGGCTGCCGCTGCCCACACTGTTCTACGAGGGTGCGCTGGGTAATCACGAGGTGGTGGCGGCGGCGACCGCCGCTGCCGCAGGTGCGGAGAGCACCGGCCCTCGGGCCTTTTGCAATCGCTCCCGCCTGGCCGTGTTGCTTGGACTGCGGCGTATCCTGGGAACAATGCCGGGACAAGCAGCCAGGCGCTGGAGGGAGTGGTGCGAGGCCGATCCGGACGCGGTGATCGACGCCGTAGTGGATTCCAAAGACCCTTGGCCCCGGCGCTTCGACCTGCTCTTTCAGCTACACTCGTATCTACGCCATCCACGTGCGTTCCTGAGGAACACTGGCTACGAGCAGCCGCAGGACCAGGGTGCCGGGTCATGAGGGACATTCACGTGGCCATCATTGGCTCGGGCCCCTACGCGCTGTCCCTCGCAGCGCATCTGCGTTCCCGCGGGACTTCGCATCGGGTCTTTGGTCCGGCCATGCACTTCTGGCGGTCCATGCCGAAAGGACTGAACCTAAAGTCGCTCGGGTTTTCCACCAACATCTGCGTACCGCAGCCGGGACAGTCATTCCCGGAATGGTGTCGCCGACATGGACTGGAGGAACTCGAACCCTGCTCGATGGAGTCCTATGCTGCCTACGGACTGGAAATCCAGCAGCGCTTCGTGCCGGATCTGGAGCCGGAACAGGTCGTGATGGTCCGCTCGGCGGGCAGGCACCGCTTCGAGGTCACGCTGTCCAACGGCGATATCGTGCATGCACGCAATATCGTGTCAGCGACCGGTCTGTCGGAGCTGGCTTACACGCCGGAGGTTCTGGATGGGCTCGGCGAACACCTGACGCACACGTCGGCACTGCACTCCTACAGCCATTTTGCCGGCAAAAGCGTTGCGGTGATCGGTGCGGGCGCGTCTGCCATCGAGGCCGCCGCACTCGTACATGAGGCGGGGGGACGGCCGCACCTCCTGGTGCGCAACGCTCAGGCTACATTCAATACCCGCGCAGCGCCTGACCGGCGATTCATCAAACGGATCCTCATGCCTGACACCGTGCTGGGAGCCGGGTTGAAGAACTGGCTGCTCCAATCGCTGCCCTGGGCGTTCTATTTCATTCCAAAGCAACGGCGCATTCGGCTCGCCAACGGCTGGCTGCCGCCCACGGCACCCTGGTGGATCCGAGACCGATTCGAGGGCAAGGTCACCGTCAAGCTGTGTACCACCGTGGTCTTCGCGAAAACCGTCGACCACCGGCTGACGTTGGGTCTGCGGACCGGAGGAGTCTCGGACTACTCCATGTGTTTCGACCACGTAGTCGCGGGTACTGGCTTTACCCTCGATGTTGACCGTCTGAGCTACCTTGACGCCGGTTTGCGCCGGCGCGTTTTCCGGGTCGGCCGTTCACCCGCTCTTTCACTGCGGTTTGAATCATCCCTACCAGGCTTGTACTTCCTGGGTCCACTCAGCGCCCTGAACTTCGGGCCCGTCTTCCGCTTCGTTGCCGGCGCCCGGTTCGCAGTGCCCGCCCTCGCCGCCCGGCTTGCCGTCTAGAAATCGTCCTGAGCACAAACCCCGTACGCCGGTCACGACTCTAGACGCGAACGCAGGTGCTGCGCCAGCCTGATGGCCAACGCCACGATGGTCAACGTCGGGTTGGCATGACTGCAAGTGGGAAACACCGCCGAACTGGCGACGTACAGATTGGGCACACCAAACACGGCGCAGTCGCCATCGACGACTCCGCTTGTCGGACTTGAAGCCATGCGGGCAGTGCCCATGTGGTGACCCAGCGGTATCGAACGAGCGATTTGCCCGGCAAGCAGCTCATCGTCGAGCAACAGCTCTGCCGCACCGCTGCGCCCCAACGACTCGCGCAGGAGACGGAATGCCCGCAGGGCGGCCTGTGCATCTTGATCGCCGACACGCCAGGCAATGTGCACCTGGGGCAGGCCATGCCGGTCCCGATCTTCTCGAAGCGTGATGCGGTTGGACGGGTCCGGGGTCTGTTCGGTATTGAATTCCAGCGGAAAGCTACCGTCCGCATTCGCCACGAGCGTATAGGGCAGCTTCCTGTTCGCCAGCCGGATACGAAACAGCCATTCGGCGGTAAATCGCGCAAGCCCGGGTAGGTCACGTAAGACGTTGCCGATGTGCGGCAATCGGGGCGAAGCGGGAACCTGAGTCTGCTGTTGAAGGATGGCCCGATATTCCGGCGAGAGGGCTGACTTTGCCAGAAAGATGGCGGACATAACCGAGCTGCCGTGAGCCGCGTCGGAATAGCTCGGGAAATGCAGGCGAAAAACCATGTTGGGTAGATGATGAGCACGCTGTGCTGTGGACGTGAATCTCAGCTGGCGGCGGCAATAGACGCCGTCGTCGGTCCGCTCGAAGCGAAACGCGACGGGATTATTGCGGGGGACAATTCGACCGAGCGTGTTCTCGAAGTGACACATATAGAACCGGCCCAGACAATCACCGAGGTTGCCGAACCCGCTCCCTGCGCGGTCGGAAGCCAGCAAAAGTCTCGGGACTTCGATGCCGCCCGTCGCCAGCACGAACACATCGGCCCGAACTGTGTGGAGATGCTCGCTTTGGTCGATGAACTCCGCGGATTCGATCATGTCCTCACCGGAGGCCCGATTCAGCTTCAGGCACCGCAATCCCAGCATCACGGTCACGTTTGTCGACTTCTGAAGTTGCCGCCGATAGCGCCTGCCAAAATCCGTCGGCAGGCTGTAACGCTCGATGTGATCGGCGTCCACCACCTCATCCCCTTTAAATCCGGGAATGATCGCTTCCGCACCCGGAAGCGATGTCCTTACTAGAAAGTCGAAGCGGCCGGCGTCACAATATTCCATGGCCGCAGGATAGAAGCGCGCGACTTCGTCGTAGGTTATCGGCCAGCCGGTATTCGCGAGATATTCGCGGCGCTCGAAGTCAATGGGATCGAAGGGAACGCAGCGGCCACCCCACACTGCAGTGGTGCCGCCGAATCCTACACGCCTGAATTGCCGCGGCTCTGGATGTGGAGGCGTCGCGGAACCTTCATAGAAATCGCCGACGCGGCTCGTCCGTCCGCCTGCCTCGATGAGACGCACGTCGAATCCGCTGCCATCGAGCTCACAGGCCAGGGAAATTCCCGCCGCACCTGCCCCGATGATGCAGATGCGAACTTTGCGGGACAGGTGGACCGCAAAATCATCGCCGCTTTCCAGGATCATTTCACGGTGCAGACGGTTGATGCTGCGCCAAGGGCGCGCGATGGGCTATGCACGAACTCGCGTCGCTGGACTGTACATATGAAGCCCTGCCTTACTCAGATGGCTGCCTACTGCAATTGGGGGTCGGTTATATTAAACGATTAGATGTGCCTGGGAGGCCAGAGTGAACCAGATCAGGAAAGCCCCGCCGGCCAGACCTGCGCGCGCAATCGGGATCGGCAGGAAAAAATCGGCTTCACTCCTGCCGTCCGCCCTGGTCTTGATTATGTTCGTGATAATGACTGTGCCCCCAGGGTTCGACTACCAGGGCCTGAACAGCAATCCCATGGATGGTGACTCGTTTAGCCTCACAATCTGGATGGTGCTGCTGTTCGGAAGCATCTACCTCGTAATCAAGAACCAGCGGCAGGTACAAGGATTGCTTGCCGTAGCGAACCGCCCCTTTCTCTACTTCGTAGTGCTCGCCAGTCTGAGCCTGCTGTGGTCCATCGAGCCCGCAATCACCCTGAGGCGGATAATCCGCTTGTATATCATCAGCGCGGTGTGCATCGCTTTTGCCAGCGCCGGCTGGCAGCCTCGGCGGTTCGAGAACACCCTTCGGTGGGTGCTTTCCTTACTGCTCGCCGCGTCGGCCATCTTCTGCTACTGGAACCCGGACCTGGCCATCCACCACGAACAATTCCTGGAGCTGGTAGATGCCTGGCACGGGATCACCACGGGCAAGAACGTGCTCGGCTCGTTGGCCGGCTGCGCATTCATACTTTGGCTGCATGGCCTGCTAGCAGGGGAAACCGGCCGGATTGCGGCTATCGCAAACATGGCACTTGCCGGCCTGTGCTTAATAATGTGCCGCAGCTCTACGTCTCTGATGGCGACGGTTTTTGCCGCTTTCTTCGTAATCCTACTCCTTCGGCCGCCGGGTTCGATGCGCCGCCTGATGCCCTACGTGATCGGGTTCTTTGCCGTGGCGGTGCTAATCTACGCGCTCGCCGTCCTCAACATCCTGCCAGGACTGAGCATCATCCTGGCCCCTATTTCCATGATTACCGGCAAGGACCTTACTTTCAGCGGGCGGACGAATATCTGGTACGTGCTCAAACTTCATATTCGTCAACACCCCTTGCTTGGCACCGGATATGAAGCATATTGGATTGGGCCGGTGCCATCTTCCCCCTCCTACGACATGGTGAGGCAGCTTTACTTCTATCCCACGGAAGGCCACAACGGCTACCTGGACGTCATCAACGACTTGGGTTACGTCGGTGGCGCATGCTTGCTGGCCTACTTCATCGTCTATCTCCGGCAGGGACTGGAACTGATGAAGCTGGAGAAAGCCAGAGGAGCCATCTATCTCGCCCTCATCTTCAGGGCGTTCCTGGCGGATATGTCCGAGTCGCATTGGTTTTACGTGACCAGCATCGATTTCGTCATATTCACTCTGGCGACATTTTCCTTGGCTCGCGAACTGCTATTTCAGCGCCAGGGTTCGCCGGAGGCCGCCCCGTCGCCGTCTGCGCGTGGTTGGCGCTCAAACCTGGCCGGCAGCAGGTCCCGTTTGCGTCGTCGTCCCGTATAGCTACTGGACGTCGCGGCCACTACGGGCTATCGTCACCTCAAGTGGGCAATTATGCTGCAAGGGCATAATTGAGATTCTATAACTCCAAGAAAAGAAGCGGCTTATGGGCGTCGGGCGGAAGTTGCTGATGCTATGCATCGTATTGATTGTTGGAGTCGCAGCGTTGGAGAGCGCCGCGTCTGCCGTTCTGTTCAGATTTTATGCGCACAAGCGTTCAGACTTCTATCCTCACGGTACTTCCACCGGATTCCTTATTAGGAAGGTATTTGGGAGCATTTTCCATATCCAGCCGCCTGTGTCCGTCTCCTCGGACAACTCGGACCTCTTCAGATTGGACCCTGTACTCGGCTACACCTTCAATCCCGGCGCGTATCACATTGTAGAGAAAAGCCAAAACGGACCACATGCCTTCAAGGTCACGATTCAAAATGACGGGTCTCGAGCCACATCCGCTCATAAATATGTCGGCTCTCCCCGGATTTACCTGATGGGGAACTCATTTATCTGGGGTTTTGGTATTGACGATGAAATGACGATCGGCTGGATGTTGCAATCGCGTGTACCTGAATTCCAAGTACTGAACCTGGCGGTAACCGGATATACAAACGTGCAAAGCCTTTTGCAGTTCCGCGCAATAGAGAACCAGCTGACGCAAAATGACATTGTGGTCTTCAGCTACTACGGGGCCTCCGAAGCACACTACGATGTCGGCGACACAATTGATGGATTTGGCCATGACTTCGAGCGGGCTCTGAACAAGATTTCTGACTTCGATAAGCTCCGGCTCCCGTTTGGTTATCTCTCTCGGACCAGCGATCTTGGCATACGGTATTTGCCAATTGACTGTGCGACGCACTTGGCCGCATGTTCACCCGGGCCAGACATGATCGCGGACGGACCGCGTGTTACGGCAGCAATTTTCCAGGAAATTCTGCAACAACACCGCTGCCACATTGTTGTTGCCTCCTTTTCTGGCGTCGACGAAAGCGACCGGGTCATCGCTCTGTTGCGGGCATCTGGAGCAACCGTTGCGGACTTGCAATTTCCGAAGTCCGCGCTCGACGCGAACGACTACCTACCGTCGCACGACCACGTCGGCGCTTTTGCTACTCATGCTCTATTCGAAGACCTTTTGCAAACGCTCCTGGTAGGTGGCTTAGTCCCGAATAATGAGACTAGCCCATGAACGCCTGATAGACATCATGGCCGCCCATTCTCCCAATCGCGGTGGCAGCGAACTTCGAGGCATGCTGCCGATGCTAATTGCAGGAGCAGTGAGCGCGGCGCTCTACTTAATCGTACAGCTATTGCAGCGGGCGATGTTCCGAAACGGAATTAATCTGCCCCTAACCGACCCCGGATACCCCGCCGATGTATCTTCGCTGCTCTGGCAGTACGGCTCATACGTCGTTTCAACCTTCCTCCTATTCGCACTGTACGGATTCGTGCTCGTCCGTTGCCGGCGCGGCGATCTGGAGCACGGCGCTAGAGCATGGGCCTTGGTAATTCCGGTCCTTTTCAACCTTATGCTGATCCTCGGAGCGCCACACCTCTCCCGCGACATATTCAGCTATATGGCCCATGGCTATCTCGGACAGTTGCCGGGAGGAAATCCATTTCTTTCGCCCGCCTCGGAGGCTGCCAACACCGCGATAGGCCCTCGACTGGCGGCATACGGCTGGAGTCCGGGCGCGGGAATCGGAATCACTCCCTACGGGGTGCTTTGGACGCGGCTCGAGATGGCGGTCATGGGCATTACCAACAACGTGTCGACGGCTTTGGTCCTGATCAAGGCGACCGTGGTAGCAGCGAGCTTCGGTACAGCCGTTCTCATCTGGCGGTTTTTGGGACAAACGAACCCCCGCCTGCAGATGCTTGGCACGCTCGCGTATCTCTGGAACCCTCTGGTAGTGGTGGAGTTCGCGGGTGAGGGTCACAACGATTCCGTCCTCATCCTTTTCGTGATGGCGACTCTGGTCGCGAGCGCAGCGCGGTGGCCCGCTGTTTCCATCGCCGCGCTGGTGCTCGGTGTATTGGTAAAATACCTTCCCGTCATGTTCGTTCCCGCACTGCTGGTGTACCTCTGGCGCACTCGCCGCGGAACCGGTCGCCTTGCCCTCCAGATACTCATCGGGCTATTCATCGGCATCGGACTGGCCGCGATCCTCTATTTGCCGCTATGGGTTGGGCTAGAAACGTTCCAAGGACTCATCGCACGCGGCCAGCCCTTCAGCTCCGCGTCGCCGGCGGGTGCGGTCAATTGGTTCTTGATGCGCACACCGTTCCGGTCCATCTCCGGTGCGCTCACGCTCGCCTTCGTCACCATTCCCGCCGTGGTGTTCATGTTGTGGGCAAGCCTTCGCGTGCGCGATATCGCAGGTCTGGGTCGTGCTTTCGCGCAGATCTCGCTGGCCTTTGTTCTGGTGGCCTCTCCGGATTACTGGCCATGGTACGTGGGTATGCCGGTGGCCCTGATCGCCGCAGCCTCCCCAGATAAGTCGCTGTGGATAGTCCTATTTCTGAGCCTCCTCGGCCGCCTCTGCGCACCGCTCGATATCATGTTTGAGAACGGCTTCATCTCATTCCGTGTGGCGAAGGGGCTCACCACGGGACTGGGCATTACGCTGCCGCTGTTGGTGCTGGCGACGTGGGGCCTCATGGTCTGGTGGCGGCGCCCGAGGTCCGGCGTAGCGCTCCCTTCCAACGCAGATCCGACATCAACATTGGGTACTCGGAAATGATCTCAATGACGAGCACGATTGATGTCGTTGTGCCGACGTTTAGGGAAGCCCTGAATATTCCGCTTCTCATCGAGCGGCTGGCCGTGCTGAAAGGTTTGGGTGCTCAGCACTTACATCTGACTATAGTGGACGACAATAGTCGGGACGGGACCGAGGAGGCGATCCAGCGGCTGAACCTCCCCTGGGTCAGTTTGATTGTCCGACCTACCGATCGCGGACTGAGTTCGGCCGTCCTAGAGGGGCTGAATCGCACCTCGCGCGACATCATCATTGTGATGGATGCCGATCTCAGCCACCCTCCCGAGGCGATCCCGAGAATGCTGGACGAGCTTGGCAAGGGCGCTGAATTCGTGGTCGGTTCGCGTTATGCCGAGGGCGGAGTGACCGACGACAACTGGGGCTTCTTTCGTTGGCTCAACAGTCGTGTTGCGACGTTGCTTGCGCGACCCTTTACAAGCATCAGCGACCCCATGAGCGGATTTTTCGCACTGCAGCGCGCCACCTACTCACAGGCGGATCTACTGAATCCGATAGGTTACAAGATCGGACTCGAGCTGTTGGTCAAATGCCGTTGCAGCAGAATCTCGGAGGTGCCGATCGCATTCGCCGACAGAATCCACGGCGAAAGCAAACTTAGCTTGCGCGAGCAATTGCGCTACATTCAGCACATCCGCCGTCTATTCTTGTACAAGTATGGTGCCTGGAGTGAAGTAGCTCAGTTCGTTATCGTCGGTGCCAGCGGCGCCCTCGTCAATTTACTCGCTGTGACCGCTCTCCTGCGCGTGGGGCTAAGCGCCGGTGTCAGCATCGCAGGCGCAATTGCCGTGTCGATCTGCACCAATTTCCTGTTGAACCGCCGCTTTACCTTTTCGCACTCCAAATCCGGCCATATGCCCACGCAGTTTCTGAGCTATCTGGTGTCTGTCTCGTTCGGCGCCGCAATTAATTATTTCATTGCGCTGCTCCTGCTCGATCTATACCCGCGATTCATCCCGCAACTTGCATCCCTCTGCGGGATCGCGGTTGCGACGGTAGCGAATTTCGTCGCGTTGAAATTTGTGGTCTTCAAGCGCAAGCACTATCGCCCTAAGAACCAAGAATGAATGATCGCCGGACCACCCGTCGAGGAATGGAGCGCTACGTTGAACGCTAGTGCGCCCATCTTAAAATAAAGATGGACTCGTGATGTTTGATGCGTAAGCATCTGATGCATGAGAACCACTCTCGACATAGCTGACGATGTGCTGCAGGCCGCCAAGGAGCGGGCTAAGCGGGAACGGATGACCATCGGCGAGATGATCTCCGAGCTAGCTCGGCGCGCGCTGACAACTCCGCAAGAGCCGCTCTCCGTGAAGGAACCCAGGGCAGTTTATGGACTTAGGCCGTTCGCCCGACGTGGCGGTATCGTCACGAATGAGTTGATCGACAAGCTTCGCGATGGAGATGCGTACTAGGGACACTAACCCGGGCCGGTCTCGTGAGCCTGAACTTGCCAACGCGCAACCCTGACGCCGCAACAACTGGGCGTACGAGTCATTGGAGGGTTCGGCCCCGCGAATGGCAGAGCGCCGAATTGTAGCGAGGCCGGCGAATGTGACTTCGGTCAAGAATTTTAAAGTCGGCGCCGCGTTCTTCCCCAATCGCCGACAGAGGGAATGCACGAACGCCTCGCCGCGCCCTCGTCCATTGCACTAACAAGCACCGGTCACGACGGTCAATTTTGCGCAGGGGTGTGCGCGTTTCGCGATTGCGCAGCGCAGATGTCCGTTAATGGAGACAGGGTGTCGGTCCCTACGGAGTCGATTCTACTTCGCCCCGCAAGGGCAAACCCGTCGCAAGGCGGGGGCGCAAAGCTTCCGGTCTGTCAGTCGCAGATAGCGGGGTTACCGACAATGGCATTGAGCTTTTGGCGTGAACTCACCTCCTGCTTGCTGCCTGCAGTACGGCTTACATCGCAGCAATCAGGAAATGCTATCTATGAAGTTCAACGCAAGGGCTCCCAAGGCGCTCACTGAATTGGTCTGTTTGGGTTCGCTGCTGGTTTGTTTTGGAATCAGCTTGACCGGATCCGCGGCATTTGCGGCCGTCGCGGCCACAGGCACCATATCGATGTCATGGGGCACCGTGGGCGCCGAGCAGAATTTAGGAGTCAGGGCGATTGCGGTCAATCGGAGGGGCGGAGCGAGCGGCGCTGCGAGCGTGCGTTGCACCACGGTCAATGGCACCGCGGTCGCGGGGACGGATTTCACGCCCATAAACAAGGTCCTCACCTGGGCGAGCGGCGACGGGGCGGACCAGGATTGCAACGTAACCATCAGCGACGCCACACCCTTCACCGGACAGAAATCATTCTTCATACGATTGAGTGACGCCAGCGGCGCGCCCCTGGGCCAGAGCCAGACCACTGTGACGATCTACGGCAACAAGGGTGGCGGCCTCGTATCGCTCTCGGCAGCCACCTATACGTCAACGCAAAAGGCGGGTTCGGTGACCATCACCGTGAATCGTACGGTCGGCGGCAGCGGCGGCGCCTCTGTGAGCTACGCCACCGCCAACGGCACCGCGGCGGCAGGCGCCAACTATACCGCCGTCCGCGGATCGCTCAGCTGGGGCAACAACGATACGGCGCCAAAATCCTTCGTGATCCCGATCAGCACCGCCAACTCGTTCACGGGCAGCAAGACCGTCGCGGTCGCGCTTGCCGGCGCGCAAGGCGCAAACCTGGGCTCGACCAAATCCGCCATCGTGACGATCAACGGCAGTGCTGCGGTCCCGACAGCGACGAACAATGATGATGCTTGCATGCCCATGACGATTTCGCCGCCGGACACGCTGCTTCAGTACCGAAAGAAGGTCTTCGCACATTATCTCTATGCGTTTCCTCTATCCATCGACAATCGTGCCTCGAGCAGCGACTACTACAACACCCAGTTCCTCACGAAGACCGGAGAGAATGATAAGTGGCTCGCGCAGGGCGGTTACTTGCGTCAGCGGCCGCTCGGGGTGCCAACGAGCTCGGACCCCAATGTGAAGTTGTTGAACATGGAACGTGAGGTCACTCTAGCGATGGCTCGGGGCATCACGGGCTTTACCTTCGATGTGATGTCAGTGGATCAGGCGACAAATCCGGCGAGTCAACTGCACACCATGCTCACGGCCGCCCAGGCGGTCGATAGCCACTTCAAGATCATCGTGATGCCGGACATGACCGCGCTCGGGACCGACGCCGATGCGGTGATCCAGATTATCGCCTCGGCCGCGACGAGTCCCGCCGCCTATCGGCTGACCGATGGACGCCTGGTCGTCTCGCCGTTTGATGCCGGGGTTAATCCAGCTTCGTGGTGGCAATCCGTTTTGAGCCGGCTCAAATCGCAGGGGATTGACGTTGCTTTCGTTCCGACCTTCCTCGGCTGGAAACAATCTGCCTCCTCCTTCGCGTCCATTTCATACGGCTTCGCCGATTGGGGCGGCGCGACCCCCGCGGTCGCGAACGAAATGGAAGGCGACGCAGCCTATGCCCGCTCTTCGTACGGCAAAATATTCATGACGCCGATTGATGGCCAGCAATTCCGGCCGAAGAATTATCTCTATTGGGAAGCGGGAAACAGTGCAGCGTTTCGAGCCGGATGGGAGGGAGCGATCTCCGGCGATTCCGAGTGGGCGCAATTGGTCACCTGGAACGATTTTTCCGAGACCAGCCAGGTTCAGCCCTATACGGATGCCACTTTGAATCGCTCCATCGGTACGGGGTTCTACAACCTCAATGGCTACTACGCCCAGTGGTTCTTGAGCGGTCAGCAGCCGGCCATCACCCATGATGTTCTGTACTATTTCTACCGTAAAGAGGCCACCACGGCTGCGAGTCCCGGCCAATCGAAGCCTGATCAGATCTATCAGGGGAATCCGGAGAACAACATTGAAGTGGTCGCCTTTTTGACCGCACCCGGCACCCTCAAGATCACGATCGGCGGCCAGACGTACACTCAAAATGTAATTGCGGGCGAGTCTTCATTCAAGATCCCCATTCAGGCGGGAACCCCGGTGTTCACCTTGAGCCGCGCCGGAGCAGACGTGTTCTCGTTCCAGGGCGGCGTCCAAATCTACGGGCCCACCGGCCTGCCGTCGGGCGTTGAAGATCTCACGTACTGGAGCGGCAGCGCCTCGAAAACAGGTATTTGCTCACTGTAGGTGCACTTCGTGGTGTGGCGTCCCTAAGGGGAGAAACTTCGAACCAATTATTAGAAACCCTTGAAGAATGGAGCGACTACCTCGAAGCGCTAATGGGAGGCGCGACATTGATTGATTTGCCTACCGATACTTATCCCTAGAGACGCTGATTCGAGAATCCGCTCTGGTGGCCGGTCGGGATGTAGATACTGCCTTATCCATGATTTGGACGTCAGCGAGTGTCGAGGTTTCAGGGAGTGCTGGCAAGAACACGATCGAGTCGGCATCCTTGGACAAGGCAAAGCCGACGACTTGAACGCGCTTTTTGATAAACGGGAAGTAGCCATTGACGGCAACCTTGCGACTGTCATCCCGCGGAAAAGGTGTTGCCACGTCCGTAAGCAGCACTTTGAGCGCTCGTTCCAGGGACGCGGAGAGCGCAGCCTTCATGGCAGCGGCGTTGTCCGCCATCCAACTACCATCTCCCGCGAAGGGGCGTGGTGGCGAATCGTCGAAGAACTGGAAGACGATATCGCCGCTGATGGATAATACCGGCGCCGTCGGGCTCGGGGTTTCAGTAAATTTGTCTTCGAAAGCGCTCTTCGTCAGTAGTGTCTTGATGTCCTCTTTCGCCTGGGCTGCAAGCGTCAGTTGCAAAGCGTCTTCGTACGATTGGACCGCAGCACGCCCTCCTCTGGTATCCGTTGCCATGCTGATCCCGACCGCCGGAACCGCGGCTATCATCAGCGCGTTGGCGTATTGAAAACCCGAGATCAATACTTGGCTTTTGGGAATCCGGTAAGTTCCCATCGGCACCTCGGAAAAGTTGGACAGTGAATCCGAGGTGAATTGAATTTGGATTGCCTGTCCAGCCGGCGCGCGTGTATGGGCAACCTCACTGTGGACGCAACCGGAAGAGCCGGCATTTAACAGGATTGCGCAGATGGGAAGCGCATAACGAAGTCGGTCGATGGTCATTCCGTGTACCTGAGATGAGTTATACCGAAGACGACCTCGAGCGCAAATGCGCCCCCCGTGTCAAGAGCCACCGGTACCGACAATCTCCGCCAGAAACCTTGAAAATGGCTTGATGTCTCCCTGTACGCTCGCGGATTCCAGCACCTTCATGTAGTCGTCGCGTCTGTCCAACGGAATTACGGTCCATGGATAGCCTCCGGATGCCAGCATGACGTTCATGAGGAAGCGCCCAACGCGCCCGTTCCCATCAAGGTACGGGTGAATGTAAACGAATGCAAAATGCCCCAAGACAACGCGAACTCCCGGTTCCTTTTCTTGTTGCAGCAACTCAAAGAACGTCGGCATCAATTCCCGCACCGACTCGCGGCTCGGAGGCACGTGCATGGACCGCCGGATGTATACCGGTCCGCTCCGATATCCCGCCAAATCGGCAGGCCTTAGAATACCCGCCGTGACGCTCGGCCCAAAGAGTTCTCGGTACCATCCGCCATGATCTTTGTCCGCTACGCTTCCCGCATTCTGGCCGCGCAAGACCTTTTCTATGCTTCGCTTGACAGCCTGGAAAGATTGCCAATAGCCGCGCGCGGCAAGCGCATTGCGCTGATCGCGGTCCGCTTTAATGGAATCAGGATTCCAGTTTCCCGAGCGCACACGTTCGATGAGATCTGCACTGACCCTATAACCCTCGATCGACAGAGAGTTATACGCGTCAGTGACGTAGATCGCGTCGATTTTCTTAAGATACGAAGCGACATTCTTGGATATACCAGGCGGAATAGGGAACGTTTGGAGGATCGGATCCCGCATTTTTTCCCACATCATTCGCAGGCGGTTAACGTAAGGCGAAGTTTCTCGCGGGGTGAATGCAGTGACCGGCCTATCCTGGAATGGATCGCCCTCGTTGACGGAAAAACCAGCCACTCGCATCGTCTCGACAATGTTGTCGGCTATTTGGTCGCGGCCGATGTTCCGAAAGGCTCCCGCCAGACGCCCGGCTACTTTGCTATGGCCGCCTGCAAGCAAGCGACTCAACACATCCGAAGCATCAGTAATCATTGCAAGTGCCGCACGCATTTCGATTGCACGGTCGGCGAACTGGCCTGGCGCGCAAGCAATGAGGGCAGCCGGCAGGCGCATGACGCGCATGCTGTTTTTTGTTTCGATGTCGTCCGCGTGTGGAAGCTCTAGGCGCACGTCAAAGATCGACGTGTCGTGAAGCAAAGACATAGGCTTATTACCGCCTTTCGGCGATCTCACTAACAGCTGTCTCGGCACGGTCCAGTCGCCCGTATGAATGCTTACGGACTGCTCGGCGCTTAAGCACCACTCTTTGCCAAAGCGATCGTTGAGGTAATCAGCGACGAATGTCCAAAAAGATGTGTACCAAGCCGTGCTCTCCCCTGCCTGCTCGTCCGGAGCGCAAGGGATGTACCATCCCTTCATGACTTCGAGAATGAAACCATTCTTGAGTAGGCGTTCCCGATGAGTTCGGGTCAGCTGGTCAGAACGAATGGCAGTAATCCCATGATCCTGCAGCTTTTTGAGTGCAGCGAGCGATTCGGCCAATTTTTCTGAGGGACTTGCCATGGCCTGGTCAACTCGGACTGGAATACTCGTTACCAGGGCATTATGTTGTACTATAATTAGGTTTTTATGTCAACCCATATCTAGGTTATTAAGTGGCGTCCCCACGGGGATTCGAACCCCGGTTCTCACCGTGAAAGGGTGGTGTCCTAGGCCTCTAGACGATGGGGACAATCATTGACACGGGCAACCAAATCGCACTTCAAACTGGTGGAGCCAGGCGGGATCGAACCGCCGACCTCTTGCATGCCATGCAAGCGCTCTCCCAGCTGAGCTATGGCCCCACATGGAGGCGCGGCACGTTACCCGACACCGAGCTTTTGGTCAAGGAATTGAATGAACTAGGCCGTCCAGGCCGCCTGTGCTTTGCCCAGGCGCGTTAAGGCCTCGGCCTTCCCCAAAATGGCCAAGGTTGCGTCGATCGGCGGCGAAATCGTACCGCCGCAGAGGGCGATCCGGATGGGCTGTGCGAGCTTCCCCAACGAGAGGCCGTGCGCCGCCGCGAAGCTATTGATGAGCTCATGGATGGCCGGCGCAGTCCAGCTCTCGAGCTGGCCCAAAGTCGGCGTGAGTTCCCCCAGTAGTTTCAGCACATCCCCGGTCACGTGCTTGCGCACCGCCTTGTCATCGTAAGAGACCGGCGGCCGGAAGAAAAACAGACTGTTGCGAGCCATTTCCAGCACCGTCTTTGCCCGCTCCCGCTGCGACAACACAATCTGCTCGAGCTGCGATTCATCGTTCGCCTGCACTCCCTCGCGATCCAGATGCCAGCGCAAAACTGGGACAATGCGCGCCGCCGGCGCCCGCATCATGTGCTGTTGATTGAGCCACGCGAGCTTCTCCACATCGAAGGCCGCTGCGGATTTGTTGACGTCGCGTATATCGAACAGACTGACCATTTCCTCGATGCTGAAAATCTCTTGATCTCCATGGGACCAACCGAGGCGCACCAGGTAGTTCAGCACGGCCTCGGGCAAGAAACCCTGGTCGCGGTACTCCAGGACGCTGACGGCGCCGTGGCGCTTCGAAAGCTTTGCTCCATCCGGCCCCAGTATCATGGGCAAATGCGCGTAGACCGGCGGCCTGGCGCCCAGCGCAAGCAGCATATTCAATTGGCGAGGAGTGTTGTTCAGGTGATCGTCGCCGCGGATCACATGGGTGATTTGCATATCCATGTCATCCACGACCACGCAAAAATTGTACGTGGGACTGCCATCTGAACGCGCGATGATCAGATCATCGAGTTCCGCGTTCTGGAAAATCACACGACCGTGCACGACATCGTCGACGACCACCTCGCCTACGAGCGGATTCTTGAAGCGCACGACCGGCGCGACACCCGGCAAGGAGTCCGTGCGCTCCCGCCAGCGGCCGTCATAGCGGGGTTTCTCGCCGCGCGCGATCTGCTGAGCCCGCATTTGCTCGAGCTCCTCTTTGCTGCAGTAGCATCGATAAGCCTTGCCTTCGGCCAACAGTCCCTCGATGACCTCCTTGTAGCGATCGAAGCGCTTGGTCTGATAGAAGGGACCTTCATCCTGGATGAGCTCCGCCCACTCCAAGCCGTCTAGAATTTGTTGAATCGCGGCGGCCGTTGAGCGTTCGAGATCCGTATCCTCAATACGCAGAATAAATTGACCGGCGTGGCGACGCGCATACAGCCAACAAAAAAGGGCGGTGCGCAGACCCCCAATGTGAAGAAATCCGGTGGGACTCGGAGCAAATCGGGTGCGGACCGTCATCGGGAATCAGGGCGTTGACGCACGGCGGCGCAGCCGCGGCTAGCCGCGGCGCTTTTCGTAGAGTTTGACGAAATCGCCGAAGGTCGTGGGGAATTTCACGTCATCAGTCGTATCGAAAGGATCGACGCCCAGTGCATCTTCCAAACGTGCAACGATCAGCGCAAAGCTGAGCGAGTCGAGACCGGAATCCAGCAATCTGGTCTCGTCCGAGAGCCGCGCCAGCTTTCTGCGCTGCTCAACCGCGACCTGCTCGAATTGCGCAACGATCGTATCTCTCACTGTCATCCTAACAACTCCTTTTCAACCTTGTTTGGCAACGGTGCAAAGCTGATCGCGGTCGACCTCGCAAACAACTCTTCGGTCAGGATATCCTGCAAAGCGGCTCGGGGGCCACTTTGGCTGAAAACATGGTCGGCATCGTCGATGATCCGTACCCGGCAACGCTCACCCAGCCGCCGCAGAGAAGATCCAGCCTCGATCCCGAGCAAATCGATCCCTGGTTCGTCGCGGGCGAACACAAAAACAATTTTCACTCCGCGAGCGTCGATTTCCTCGAGTTCCCGGCCCAAATCGTATCGTAACCGCACGCCGCTCCATCTGGCCGCGTCGCGCAGCATGCTCGTTAAAGCCAGCAGCGGGCGGGCCATGTAAATCTTGGCGATTCGTGCGATATCGACCTTGCCGGACATCAATCGCTTCCAGGCCGCCCAGGAAGTCAGCCGCTGACGGTAGACCACCGGGTTGCGCACGACTTCGGCGACCTGCAGATCATCCAGACGCATTCCGGCCTTCCAGAAGTAGTTTTGCGGATTGACCATCAAAATCCGGTTTGCCGCGAGCCCGGCCGCCGCCGCGCGCAAAGCGTGATAGGCGCCGGAGCACAGTCCAAACAAGGTCACGTCAGCCACGGCATATCGGTCCCGCAAAAGCTGCATCGCGGCGCGAATATCATCAAGCGCGGTCTCGGGGAAGACTTCATTGTCTGCCTGACCAACACGCTTGCGGCTATCGCCGAGACCGGCAAGATCCATACGCAGCACGACATAGCCGCGGCTCGCCCACTGCCGCGCCAGGGTGACATTCATGCCGTTGACGCCCACGTGAAGATCGGCACCGGCGTTCAGCATGATGACCGCACGGCGCCTGAGCTCGCCCGGACGCGGCTCGGTAACGATGCCGAACACGGCGGAATCGGGGCCGAAAAACACCGGGCGCTCGGTCAGGGGATCGCGGTGTGCGAATCCATCGCTGCGCAACGTCATCAGCTCAGAGGCGGCCGGACGAGCGTGCGTGTATCCGGCGTTGGGACGCGCAGGTACGGCACTCACCAGGTCGCGCAGCCAAGTTTCAAACGCCGCCACCATTTGCAGCGGGACCGTCGCCGACTGCGGAGGTGCCATGATCATTTCAATCAAGCCGGGTAGCGCCGAATAAGTGGTCCGAACGCCAAGATCGGACAACTGTTGGGCCCAGGCGGCAGCCCCGGGCATGTTCTTACCATCCATCAGCAGCACGGCCGATGTCGCCGGGGCCGCGTGGGTTTTAAGATCCACCTGGGCCAATGCCGCCAGCGTGGCCGCCGACAGTGTGAATCCGCTCACTTCCATCGAGCCAGGTCCTGCCTCCGGCGGCTCTTGGGAGTCCTTACCCATGCGTGCCGCGAGCCGCGTCGTGCGCAAGTCGCGCACATAACGCCGTCCACTCACCACGGGCGCGATGAGAATGAGAGGCGTCGGCTCACCGCAATCGGCCGCGGCCAACGTCGCGAGCAGGGCTCCGAGCCGAACCCCGAAAAGGCAAACTTGACGAACACCGGTGCGTCTTCGCAGTTCCGATGCCGCGGCGAGCACGTCACGCCTCCAAACCTCCAATTGATCTGCCCCGAGATCGATGGGCGCGGAATCGCCGGTTCCCCGATAATCGACGCGCAAGCTCGGCACGCCGAGCGCTGCCGCCGCATCAGCAAAGGCTCGAAGGCTGTGGTGAGCACAAATCGCTTCGTAGCCGAACGGTTTGCAAATCACCAGGCCTACATCGGCCAGGGAATCGGCCGGAGGGCCCTGGAACCAACCAAAAAGCGTGTGGCCATCGGAGTCGAAATAGATGGGAAAAGAGGGGCCAATATCGACTTCCACAGTCTCCCGACTCATATCAGCCTGGACCGTAGCGGTCCCTGCCTGTTGAATCGAGGATGGGGAGTTCATGAATTCCTCTTTTAACTTCTTATGGGCCATCGTATCCGTATCTCGGAGCTGTGCCGGAATCTAAAGCCTGCGGCATCGACCGCCTTCCAGCGTCGGTGCTTATGTCGCATTCAATTGGTCATTTTAATGCCGGCTCACTCAAAACACGGCGCTGGCATTGCCTGTCTGGCATGACGTGGTCACAGTTACTCAGTTTTGTAAGTTTAACAAAGGCGTTCCGGCATTTCATGCCCGGGACGTGAGGGAATGTCACAAAAGTGAAGAAACTTAGGCATTCCGAGCGGAAATCGCCCAATCAGGCGCGGTGCGGGACCAGATTCCTGTGACACAATGACACTCCAGGGGAAAAGCAGATGGAATTGACGATGCGGCGATGGTAATCATGGCCGCCACTTTGATACTCGGAGCGTGCTTTCTCGGGGCTGCGTACGTTTTGCTCAAGGGATGGCGCTTGCGCACCGCAATCTACCGGTACGATGTAAGCAGGGATCAGCAATACGATTTTTCCCAGTCGGGCATGTCCCGGTTGACCGCGCGGTTGCAGAACGGAAGCCTCGAGATTGCGCCCATCATTCAAACCGGCGCCACCGTGTTGCTCGAATTGCGGATTCGCTCCCGGCCGCTCGGACATTGGTTCCAACCCTACATCGAGATTGAATCGACTCTTGGCAGGTGGCGGCAACCCTTTGAGCGGGGCGGTTCCGGCCTACGCTACGTCGAGCTGAGCCCGATGCTCGGCGATGGCAAATCCACTCTACGACTGAACGGCCGGCACCTCGAGATCCCAGATCAGGCAGCCGTTCTGTACACCCTGAAACACGGTGTAGATCTCGATCGTCAAAGGATGCTGGTGATCGGCGCGCATCCGGACGATACGGAAATAGCGGCTTTCGGCGCTTATGCCGACCGCGATGCGTACGTCATCACGCTCACGGCTGGGGAAGCGGGAGAACCCGGCCCTTTCGAGAAGTTCAGCGGAGCCGACATCTACCGCGAGAAGGGGCGGAATCGAGCCTGGAACAGCGTGGCGGTGCCTATGTTGGGCGGATTATCGATCAATCGAACGGCTAATCTTGGGTATTTCGACGGCACGCTGGAGACGATGATGGAGCGCCCGGAGACTCCGGTACGCTCAGCGCAAGCCGACGTCGAATTTCTCGACACCTTCGGCCACTCGCAAGATGCGCGTCTGGTTGAATCGCGGGACAAGCGGCGCGCGACCTGGGCGCAGCTCGTCGCGGATCTCGAGCATCTGGTGAAAATGACAGAGCCCCATATCCTCGTGGCACCCTATCCGCGGCTCGACGCGCATCCCGATCATAAGTTGTCGACGGTAGCGCTGGTGCAAGCTCTCAAGAATTTGAATCGGCGGCACGGCTCGCTGTTGCTTTACACCAATCATCTGACCTCGAGCGATCACTATCCATTTGGCGATGCCGGAGACCTGGTTTCTTTGCCGCCGGGCGTCGACAATGTCTATTTCGACGCTATCGTTTCCATTCCTTTGGACGCCGGGAAACAGGCTCGAAAACACCTGGCGCTGGACGCGATGATTGATTTGCGCCCTGACATCCGAATCGACTCACTCCGCAGCGTCGCAAGCGCCTTCAAGAGAGTATTGAAGTCGACCGTTACCGACGACCAGATCAGCTACTTTCGCCAGGCCGTGCGTGCCAACGAGCTTTTTTTCGAAGTGCGCTTGTCCAGCCTGTATGAGCCGGGCGTGACCGAAAGAATTTTTGGCTGATCGGCTTTAAATAAATCGCAGCACGGCACGTGCGAGAATTTTGAGGAAATAGAAATCCCACTCCCCGAAAGTCTCGCGGTAGCCGGCCTGCATCCGGACGTAGCTGCGTTTCAACGCTCCCTGAAGATCTGTCTGGCTGCGCATCATCGACGGTCCCACGCGATAGTACAAGGATGGCCGGTTCAGGTACCTGACCCCGAATAGACGCGTGGCCCGCGCCAGAAAGTCCACGTCTTCCATGATTTCCAAGCCTGCCTGCAGACCGCCCAGCGCTTCCAGGCAGCGCCGCCGCACCAGCGAGGAACCTCCGACAAACAGCAAGTTCAGGAACAGGAGATTGGCCGCGAACGCTCGCGCCGAACCCAGTCTTTGCAAACGGCATGAGCGGCGTGCGGCTCGCGTGAACATCGCCTGCTCCTCAGCCAGTGCCTTCGACGGCTCTCCGAACGCCTCGATACTCCCAAACACGATGCCGATTTTAGGGAATCGGCGAAATTCCGCGAGCGCGTCCGCATACAAGCCCTCCGGAACCAGATCATCATCATCGGCAAAATGAACGATCTCACCGCGGGTCAGAGGCCAGCCCGCATTGCGCGGAATCGCGGGACGGCCGTTCGAGGGGTTGGGGTTTCGCATGTACCGGACTCGAGGATCGCCGATACCGGCAACCACGGTTTCGGCCGAACCGTCCGGGCAGTCGTCTACCACGAGCACCTCCATTTGAACATCGCGCTGATCGAGAATGCTCTTGATGGCGCTGACGATCGTGTGTGGGCGCCGATAGGTCGCCATGATGATGGAAATGTCGATCAACTTGAGAGCACTCCTGCGATATTTTCGCGGTTGGATCGGCGATTAATCGCGGTACCGCTCAAGGGCGCCATGATAGCAAAGGCGGCCGGATCGCCATGGGCCGCAACCCGTGTCTGTTTGCTGCGCGATCCCTCGACGTATGGGTATAATCAGGGCGCGGGCGGTTAGCTCAGCGGTAGAGCACTGCTTTCACACGGCAGGGGTCACAGGTTCAATCCCTGTACCGCCCACCATTAGAACAGACAAAAATAGCAAATTCCGGCGCCTCGGCAAGCCCGCACGGAGAACTTTAGACGCGCGCCACAGTTACCGCCAAGACTTGGCCGGTATGCTGCCAGATGGCTTTTATCGTAGGTCGCATGCTGTGAAGATTCTGCATTTTCTTGGAATCGGCCGTTTGCCGAAGCGGCCGATGGTCGATGCGACCGGCGGCACGGAGCGGTCGGCTCTGGAAATCGCCAGGATTCAAACGCGCCGCGGCCATCAAGTGACTGTCGCATGCAATGCCGCTGAGCACTGGGAGGGGAGCTGGGAAGGGGTGCGCGTTCTGCACCTGAAACCCTACACCTGGCTGAAAAAAATCAGCTTCGGCAAGATCGCCGGATGGCATTTGCCGTTGGCGATGCTCGTTCGAACCGGCCGTTTCGATCTGGTCCATTTTCATGAATATCTGCACACGAGGTATTTCGCGGCGCAGCCCAGGGTCATGCATTTCCACAATGATCCTCTTGGGCACTTGGACGCCGCGGGATTTGCCGAGGCTGCAGCGGAATACTGGGCGAAAGTCGGCAACAGTGCAGCGCAGATCGCCGTCAGCGAATTTGTTGTAGGCCGTCTGAGCCTGGCGCACAGCCAGGCTGGACCGAACGCGTTGCCTGCGAACATCGTCAGAGTTCCGGGAGGGGTACAATCGAAAGTGCTCCCGCGGGAGAAGCGCCACGAAGAAAGGCAACGCATACGGCAGAAGCTTGGCCTGCAGGATTCGGATGTCCTGTTCCTGTTCGCCGGAGCGATCAGACCGGAGAAAGGGGTCGATTATCTGGCCCGGGCTTTTGCCAAGCTATCTGAAGAGAATCCCCATGCGCGCCTCGCTATTGCCGGCGGCAGCAGCCTGTGGGTTGAAGAAGGATGGCTGCACGGGAAGGCGTTGGAGTCCACGGAACAACAGGTGCGCGACACTCTTGCGCCGGCCATCGCACGCAAGCGTGCCTTCGTTCTCGGCCTGATCCCTCCCGGTGAAATCGATGCGTACTATGCGGCGGCCGACATCTTCGTCTTGCCCTCCATGTTCCAGGAGACCTTCGGGCTGGTTCTTCTCGAGGCCTTCTCAGCAGGCACTCCCGTGATCGCATTCAGGTCCGGCGGCATCCCTGAGCTCGTTCAAGATCGAACCAATGGACTGATCGTCGCTCAGGGCGACGAGGACGCCCTCTACCGAAGCATGCGGGAGTTGATGCTCGACCGGCAACTGCGTGAACGTCTTGCGGCCGCCGCTGAAAGCGTTCCGCCGCGATATTCCTGGGAGAATACCGTCGACCGGCTTGATGCGGTCTACCAGGGCGTTTTGAACCGATGAACGCCTGAGCGCCTCGCCAGTGAGACATCCAGTGCTCGATCAAGCGCGAGGGCCGGCCGTGGCGCCAAGTTCCGCGGCCGATGCGAAAGGCGATGAGCGGCGCATCCCCTACCTGGATACGTTGCGGGGACTGGCGTCCGTTCAAGTGCTGCTATCGCACTCGATGATGGCGTTCTTTCTCGGCACATTCTTTGCGGTACCCTCCTCCGGGACGCTGGCGGGCTATCTCGCCGCTACGCCATTGTTCTTCTTCCTCGATGGCGCTTCAGCAGTCTGCATTTTCTTCGTTCTCAGCGGCTATGTCCTGACGCCGGTGTTCACCCATTCACGAGCCACCAACGGTGCGCTCATCTGCAGCCGGTTTCTGCGGCTGGCCATTCCGGCCATTGCGGGATGCGCGCTCTCGGCAATCCTGTTTCAATTCTTCGGGGGCGACAACCAGGGTGCCGGCACGCTCGCGAATTCGTGGTGGCTCGCCGAAAACTGGCGGCCATCGCCGAATCTCTGGATCTTCAAGGACGCCATCATCAATGGTGTCCTGCTAGGCTTCCAGGATTCATCGATTGTTCAGTGGTTCGGATTTCCCGCTGCCTCGTTGGCACCGATGCAAGACTCCTACGTCTCGCCCTTATGGACCTTATCAATCGAGTTTTACGGATCGCTGCTGGTGCTTCTGTTGGCGAGGGTCAGATCGCGGACGCTGCTCATTTTAGCGACGCTCATCCTCTGCCGTTCATACCTGTTCTGCTTTATCGCCGGCCACATCGCGGCGCGTTTTGAGCTTGGCGGGAAGCGCCTGTTGGTGTCCTGGCCACTGGCAGCACTGGCTGCGGCGTCAGGTCTCGGTGTGTGCCTCATCAGCCACTTCGGAAGTCCGCATGCGGTGGTTTACGCCTGCTCAGTGTCGGTGCAGTTTCTCGCTCCATGCCCACTGGCCAAACCGGACTACCTGATGCGCGTATATGGGGCGACGCTGCTCACGCTCGGGATCATGCAATGCGCGCCGGTGCGGACATTCCTGCAGCACAGGTGGCTCAGCGCTCTGGGCCGATTGTCGTTTCCGATCTATCTGACCCATTGGCCCATTATTTTCGGCGTCGGCAGCTTCTCGCTGGTCATGCTGGCGCCCTGGGCGGGCGCGCGGCAGGCCAGGCTGCTCGCGATGATCATTTGTATTGTGGCGACGATTGTCGCAGCCCGCTGCTTCGAGCCCATTGACCAGGCCGCGTTGCGCGTCTCCCGAGCTGCGCGAAAGCAAACCATCACCTAGCGAGAGGGTCCTTTGACATGTGCGGAATCGTCGGGGCAATTGCCGAGCGGAACATCGTCCCCATCCTGCTGGAGGGGCTGCGGCGCTTGGAATACCGCGGATACGATTCGGCCGGCCTCGCCGTCCTGAGCGGCTCCGGCGGCCTGACGCGCCTGCGGGCCGTGGGCAAGGTCCGCGCCCTGGAGGAAGCCATCGAGCAGCAGCCCACGCGCGGCAACCTAGGCATCGCCCATACCCGCTGGGCCACTCATGGCGTCCCCAGCGAACGCAACGCCCACCCGCATGTTTCACACGATGGCCTGGCCATCGTCCACAACGGCATCATCGAAAACCATGCCGAGCTGCGTGCCGACCTCACGCAGCTGGGCTACAAATTCATGTCCGAAACGGACACTGAAGTCATTGCTCACCGCATCCACTACCACCTGCGCACGGTCAAGGATCTATTCAAGGCGGTGCGGACCACCGTGGCCGAGTTGGAAGGCGCCTACGCCCTGGCGGTGGTCAGCGAGCACGATCCCGACCGCCTGATCGTCGCCCGCGAAGGCTGCCCCGTCGTGCTGGGACTGGGCGTGGAAGAAAACTTCGTGGCCTCCGACGTGGCCGCGCTGCTGCCGGTGACCCGGCGCTTCGTATTCCTGGAGGAGGGCGATGTCGCCGAGGTCCGACGCAATGGTTACCGGATCCTGGACCGCGAAGGCAGCGCTGCCGATCGCCCCGCCCGGGACAGTGAACTGTCCGCGGATGCCGCGGAGAAGGGTCAGTACCGGCACTTCATGCTCAAGGAAATCCATGAGCAGCCGCGTGCCGTCGCAAACACGCTGCAGGAGCGCGTCGCCAACGGCAGGTTGCTGGAGGCGGCGTTCGGTCCGGCGGCGACGGAAGTATTCAAACGCACCGAACATGTCCACATCGTCGCCTGCGGCACCAGCTTTCATGCCGGACTGGTGGCGCGCTACTTCATCGAGCAGATCTGCAAGATTCCCTGCACCGTGGAAGTGGCCAGCGAGTACCGCTACCGCGACCCGGTCGTGCCGCGCAGTTCGCTGTTCGTGACCCTCTCACAGTCGGGGGAAACGGCGGACACCCTGGCGGCCCTGCGGCTGGCGCGCGCCGCCGGCTATCTGGCGACCCTGTGCATCTGCAACGCGCCGGAGAGTTCTCTGGTGCGTGACTCCTCGCTGGTCATGCTCACCCGTGCAGGCCCGGAGATCGGGGTCGCATCCACCAAGGCCTTCAGCACGCAGCTCGCCGCTTTGGGAATGCTGATCGTGGCCCTGGCCAAGCATCATGGCGCTGATGCGGAGCGCGAGCGGGAACTGGTTGCACGGCTGGTGGAGCTGCCGTCACTGATCGAGAAGACCCTGGCGCTGGATCCCGTGATCCATAAACTGGCGGAGCGCTTCGCCGACAAGCACCACGCCTTGTTCTTGGGCCGCGGCCCCATGTACCCCATTGCCATGGAGGGCGCGCTGAAGCTCAAGGAGATTTCGTACATCCACGCAGAAGCCTATCCTGCCGGGGAGCTGAAGCACGGACCCCTGGCGCTCGTCGACGACGACATGCCCGTGATTGCCGTCGCCCCCAACAATGAGCTGCTGGAGAAGCTCAAATCCAATCTCATGGAAGTGCGGGCCCGCGGCGGCGAGTTGATCGTGTTCGCCGATCCCGATGCCGGCTTCCAAGACGCCGACGGCGCCACCGTGATCAACATGCCCCGCCATGTAACCTCTTTCCAGGAACCCATTGTCTATACCATCCCGCTGCAGCTGCTGGCGTACCACGTGGCCATCCTCAGGGGCACCGACGTGGATCAACCCAGGAATCTGGCCAAGAGCGTGACGGTGGAGTGAGGCGGCGAAGGCGGCCGATAAAGAGATTTTATTCTAGCCCGAAATAGCGTTCAATCCGCGCCACGATACGCTCCGCGGCGTGTCCGTCTCCATACGGATTGACCGCGTTGGCCATCGCATCATAGGCCGACGAATCGTCGAGCAGCCGGACCGCATTCTGTACGATGCTGGCTTCTCCCACACCCACCAACCGCGCCGTGCCCGCTTCGACGCCCTCTGGACGTTCCGTTGTTTCACGCATCACCAACACCGGCTTGCCGAGCGAAGGAGCCTCCTCCTGCACGCCTCCGGAATCCGTCAGAACCAGGGTGCACCGCTGCATCAATGCGACGAAATTGCGATAGCCTTGCGGGGGAATCAGCGCGATGTTTGAGGCGTCGCTGAGTAAACGCCTCACCGGTTGCTGCACATTGGGGTTGAGATGCACCGGATAGATGAATCGATAGTTTGGATACCGCAGCGCAAGTTCACGGATGGCACGACAGATCTGTTCAAATCCATCGCCAAAATTCTCCCGACGATGGCCGGTGATGAGGACGAAAGGCCGCGTGGACCAGTCCAGTCCGATCACGGCAGACAGCGAGGTCTCGATCGAAGCGCCGATGTCAGGTTCTCTCTGACGAGACAGCTCCATGAACAACGCGTCGACCACGGTGTTGCCCGTCACCTCGATCGTCTCTTCAGGAACGCCCTCCCGCAGCAACGCGGCCTGAGCGGATCGCGTCGGAGCGAAATGCAGCGACACCATCTGTGAAGCCAGGCGGCGATTGAGCTCTTCCGGAAATGGCGAGAGGATGCTGGCGGTGCGCAGCCCCGCTTCAACGTGTCCAATCGGAATGCGCCGATAAAAGCAAGCCAGCGCGGAGACCAGAACCGTCGTGGTATCGCCCTGCACCAGAGCCAAGTCGGGATGCCCGCTTTCGAGCCATCCGTCAATTTTCTGCATCAGCCTGGCGGTCAGTCCGGCGAGTGTCTGATTCGGCACCATGGTGTCGAGATCGACGTCCACTGAGAACCCAAATTCATTCGCGACCTGATGAAACATCTCCCGGTGCTGTCCGGTGCAAACCACCCTACATCGCAATCGATCATGACGCTTCAGCGCCGCGACAACCGGAGCCATCTTGATGGCTTCCGGACGCGTTCCCATGATCACATCTACGGTTTTTTTGGGTTCGCCCATGTAAGCCCGCGTCTGACTAGCGCTGTGTCACGTCTTGACTAACGCAATATCACGAGACGCGCTGACCCATGCGGCGTCGGACAATATAGCGCGCGGCCTGCCATAAGAAATCGGTGTTCGTACGCAGGTAGCGTCGCCACATTTTCTTAGGTTCCATCGCCAGTCGCCACCACCATTCCATGCCTATGGACTGAAGCCAGCGAGGCGAGCGGCGCACATATCCTGTGAGTACGTCAAACGTGCCGCCGACGCCGACAATCACGGGAACCCCGAGCTGCTCGCGGTGGCGTTGACACCAGGCCTCTTTGAAGGGACTGGGCATGCCCACGAACAGCATATCCGGAGCGAGACGCGCGATCTCAGCCACGATGTCCTGGTGGTCGGATGGCTTGAAGTATCCGTCGCGATATCCCACCACGTTCAATCCTGGATGACTGCGGCCGCAGTACTCCACAAGGCTGCGAATCACTTCCGGCTTGGCACCCAGAAAGTAGGCGCTGAGACCCCGCGATGCTCCTTCAGCCAGAAGTTTCACCGTGAGATCCACCCCGGCCACCCGTCCAGGCAGGGGAACGCCGGCGAGTTTCGAGACCCAGACCACCGGCACTCCGTCTGCGACGATCAGGTCGCCGCCGCGGCACGCCATACGCAATTCCTCATCGCTTCTCATCATGCACAGCAGCGCTGCATTCAACGTGATGACGGTGTGAGCGACCCTGGGGCCGGCGCACCAGGCCATGCACTGATCGACCGTCTCCTGCATTCCGATTCGATCGAAGGGGCTGCCAAGAAGCTCTATTCGACCAAGGCTCATGAATTGTTTCCCTCGACCTGCGGTAGTGTCCTGGAACGCCAGACCCCTTCCTGGGCGGCGTCGAATTTTCGGGTGGCCGCGCGCTTTCCCATCCGGAGGCAGGCGTACTGATAGCTGCGCAGAAACTTGCGGAACTTAAGATCGTCGTAGCGCACCACTCCGCGCAATGCGCTCGACATGTATCCCCACAGCATGGCAATGCTGCCGATCAGGATCGGGTGTTTGGCGAACCGAAACATCGCGCTGGCCAGGAAGTAAGCGGGTGCGGTACCCATGAAGTACTGTCCGTAGCCGGAACGAACCCGTCCGGTCCAGATGCCTTTTTGGCTCGATCCCATGGGGCGCAGATGAATGAATCTCAGCGCCTCGTCATCCACGCTCTCGGCGATCCAGCCCAGCATGCGGCACCGATGGCAATCGATGCCATCCCACATGACCTGGCGTACGAATCCTCCTATCTCACGGAAACATTGAACCCGGTAGAACTTGGTCATTCCCACCGACATTTCGTCGCCGCAAACCTCGGGAACCCGTTCACCGGTGCGGGGGGCGATGAAATACGGCTTCCCGGATGTAGAGCCGAGCCGAGGATTCGCCTCCATGCGTTCCATCAGCAGTTCGAAATAGCGCGGCGGCAGATCGAGGTCGAGGTCGAGCTTACAGACGTAGTTGAATTCATCGACTGAGACGGTTTCCAAGCCTGCATAAAAGGCCTCGATTACGCCGGGCCCAACGCTCCGGCGGCCGCGGTTCGCTCGACGCACAACCTGCAGATATGGCATGCGGGAACGGTAGCTTTCCAAGATCGCGGTCGTACCGTCAGTGGACCCATCATCGACAACGACCCACAGCGCAGGCGGGATGCTCTGCGCCATGACACTATCGAGCGTGCGACGCATGTACTCTGCCTCATCGCGACAGGGCGAAATCACTACGTACCTGCGGTTTGACACTCAGACCGTACCTTAGTAGCTCGCCGCATTGAGCGGCCCTTTTTGGCTATCCGACTGACAGAGGCCACCGGGGCGCGTCAATTGCAGTCAGGGACCTATTTTCGGGCGAGACGATATCAGAGTTCGATGTTGGACAGGTGACGTCACGTTATTTCCGTGCACCGTTTATCACTCACCCTTTTCCGGCAGCACCAAACCTCGACTCGCTTCGTGTTGGACTTAATAATCCCGGTCTAGTGACGCCGGTCGCTGTAGTTTCGGCGATAGGTCGGGAGAATCGATACTCTCACGCGATTGAAATAGTACTATACGATTGCCGCCTCGCCCGGTTGGGCAGGGGGTGGATATTTTCAGGTTTTTCGGAGGTTTAGGCGTGTCAAGTCGCTCGGTCACCGTCAAATCCGGGCTGTGGGTGCTGATCTGGTCGTTTTGCTGCTTTGCCGCATATGCAGCGCCATCCTCGGGTTCGAGCGACCCGCCGACGCCGCGGGCCGATTCACCGCCGCGCATCATCCAAATCGGGCCCGGCGATAGCGTCAGCATTCAGGTCTACGGCCAAGCCGATATGAGCACGGTTGTCTACGTGTCAGACGATGGAACGATTCCCGTGCCTCTGGCCGGCTCCGTTCAAATCGCGGGACTGTCGCCGTCGGAGGCCAGCAAGAGAATTGAAAAGGCCCTCAAGGACGGAAATTTTCTAGTCGATCCCCACGTCACACTCACGGTCACGGTGTCGCGCAGCCAAAGGGTGAGCGTTTTGGGCCAGGTAGGGAAGCCGGGTTTATACCCGATTGACGCCAACACGACGATACTCGATCTTCTTGCGCTCGCGGGCGGCGCTTTGGACACCGGATCGGAGGAGATCTTCCTGCTGCGTAACGATGCGAACGGCGCCGTGCAGCGCTTCCCGATCAATTTGAGACTGTTGCAGAGCGCGAAAGGCGCCGCGCCGGAACAGGCGCTGCGAGGTGGAGACCAGATCGTCGTACCGCGAGCGGAGCAGTTTTACATTTATGGCGAGGTGACCGCACCCAACAAATACCGTGTCGAGCAGGATATGACGGTCATTCAGGCGATTGCGCGCGCCGGCGGCGTGACGCCTCGCGGCAGTGAACGGCGCGTCGATATCAAGCGCCTGGTCGAGGGAAAGTACGTCACCGTGAAGGCCAAATTAAATGATCCGGTCAAGCCTGATGACGTCATTCACGTGAAGGAGAGCATCTTTTGAGAGAGCTTAGACATCTACCGGTGCTCACGGCGGCGCGCGCCGAACCTGTGTCTCAGGACCTGATGCCTGCGCTCGACCAGGATTCGCCGTCTCCGGGTCTTTCGCTCACGCAGCTGTGGGTGATCGCGCGCGCTCACCGCTGGCAAACCGTCATCATTGCGGCAGCCATCGTGATCTTGACGGCCGGAATCGCGAAAATGATGCCGAAGACCTATGCCGCGACGGCAACTCTGATGGTGAACTACGAAAACAACGATCCGTTGGCGGCGCGCGGAATTCAAACAGGGCCGGTGCCGGCGTATATCTCGACCGAAATGGAACTGATGCAGAGCAGCGCGGTGCTGCTTCCGGTTGTCGACAAGCTCAATCTCACAGCTAACCAGTACTACGCGGGCGGCTACCGGAGTGGCGCCGGCGAGCTTCGGGATTGGGCCAAGGATGCCTTGAGCAAGAGTCTCGAGGTCGAACAAGGTCGATTCGGCAGTCAGTTGATCTATGTCACAGCGTTTGCGCGTGATCCGGTTCTTGCCGCCGCGATCGCCAATACTGTCGCGGATACTTATTTGGAGCAGCAGCGTCAGCGGGTCCACGGCCCAGCGTCGGAAAGGGCGAAGAACTATGCCGAAGAACTCGCCGAGCTCAAACACAAGGTGAGCGTCGCACAGGATGCGGTAACCTCTTTCAGACAAAGATCCGGCGTGACCGATGCAGCGGCGCAGACGAGCAATGTCGAGGGAGACCTGCTCACCAGTCTCGAACAGCGTTACCAGGAAGCGCAAAATCAACGCCGCGCCGCGGAAGTGGCGGCCAACGCCGATCGAACCAGCAACAGGACGGTGGCGGCTTCAACTCTCATCCAGAGCCTGAAAGCGCAGCTCAACGACCAAACCACCAAGCTGGCTCAGTTGCGCTCGACCTTCGGGTCCGCGCATCCGAAGGTCATTGAACTCAAGGATCAGATCGCCGCAACACGCAAGGCTTTGAGCGATGAAATTGCGGCGAGCGGCAAGAGCACGTCGTCCGATCTGGTGGGGGCGAGGCAACTGGAGCAAAAATTGGCCGCCGCGGTGGAAGAACAGCGGATCAAGGTGCTCGCCGTTCGAAAACTGCAGGATGAGGGCACCAAATACGTGCTCGAACTGGAGTCCGCGCAATCGGTCTATAAGCGCGCCTTGGACGGATACGATCAGATCATGTTCGCCTCAGGCGGGCACGATACCAACGTGAATCTCATCAGCCGCGCAGTTCCAGCCATGAAGGCGATCAAACCGAACAAGATGAAGCTGGTATTCCTCGGCATGCTTGCCGGCCTGTTGGTCGGTTTGGGGGCTCCGTTCGTTTATGAATTGATCTTCGATCGGCGCGTGCGTTGCCGTGATGATTTCGAGCGGGGCTTCGGCGTGCCGGTCTTGAGCGAGTTCGATGCCATCAAATTCGCAGGGAGCGCGGCGTGAGCGCACCCTACTCCAGTCAAACGTTGGACGCGGAAACGAGCGGACGGGACGTCGATCTGAGAAGCGCCCTGGTTTCAAGATTCAAGTTATCGCCGGAGAAGACGCAAGCCATCCAAGATCTGATGCCTCAAGAATCCTTGAGCTTCGTCGATGCCGCGCTGCGCCTCGGTTTCGTCACACAAGAGCAGATCGATGATGCCCTGGCTTGGGCAAAACGCCGCCAATCCGGAGAAAGCGGCGGCCTGATTGAGACGGCGATCCGCAAGATTTCAGACAACCGCCAGATAGTGCTCGCGCAGGGAGAAATGGTAAAGCCCGGCGCACAACTCATATTGGCGCATGACCCGGACAATCCACGCAGCGAAAAAATTCGCGCGCTGCGCACGGAGTTGTTGTTGCTGAGCGAAGCCAGCAGCCAAGCCAATACCATCGCCTTGCTGAGCGCAAGCGCGGGTGAAGGCCGTTCTCAATTGGCGGCGGAACTCGCGATTTCATTCTCTCAGCTCGGCAGGCGAACCTTGCTGGTCGACGCGGATCTGCGCCAGCCCAAACAGCATCTGCTCTTCGGCTCAACCAACCAAATAGGGGTCGGCGAGGCGATCTCACGCAATCAAAAGGCGTGGCTTCATCCGGTCAATGGGCTGCCGCAACTATCGTTGTTGACCGCCGGCGCAACCCCGCCCAATCCCTTGGAACTGCTCTCGGACGGCCGATTCTCGAGAATTTTGCAGGATTGGCGTAAGGCCTTTGAATTCGTTATTTTGGACACCCCGCCGATCAAAGATTACGCCGACGGGTTGGCAATCGCGACGCTGGCCGGGAAAGTCATCGTCGTATCCCGCGCTCAGCATACCTCGTACAACGAGACGCGCGAGCTGTTGCGTCGACTTGGAAGCACCCAATCGCAAATACTCGGTGCCGTCATCAATCACTTTTAGTATCAGCAGGCCGCGTTGTCGCGCGTCTAGCGCGCCGGCGGAGCGGGTTTTTTTGCCAGCACTTCGATGCCGATGATCGTTCCCGAATAATTGTACAGTTCGGTGTTCGAATCGCGGCGCGCATAGTTCGCATAGGGCGAGATCAGCAACCAACGCGTCGCCTGATAATTCAATTTAAACGTGGCTGCAGGACTCCTGTCACGACGTCCCAGCACATCGACCCCGGGTATCGTTTGGCCGGTAAATTTCGACCAAGTCTCTGAAAATCCCAAGGCCAACCCGGTCTTGTACGTGGCTTGGTAAGTGAACGTAGCGTTGAGTGACGAATCCAATTCCGATCCGCCGGCTCCGATATAGCTGTTGACTCCCCTCGTGTAGCCGACACGAATCGATGTCTTACCGCTGAATCGCCTCGAGTAGCCCAGCGCACCCGTAATTCCGGAAATGTTGCCCTGGTTCAGACCTTGATCGCGCTGAGTATGGCCCACCGACCCGTCAAAAGTGGATTGGCCGCTCGCCGCATAAGTCGCCGTCAGATCGACTTCGGTTTGATTGTACGTGCCGATCAACGGGGCGTTTCGGTATTTACCGTCGATGTAATCCGCGGAAATCCCATAAGTAAGATTCGAAAAGCCAAGGTACTTCAACGCCACGAGACCGGTCGTCTCGCTGAGTCCGTAGTTGGGAAAACCTTGTATCGGCGCGTCAAGATCGTGATAGTCGACGCTCGTTTCCAGCCGCCACTCAGGCGAGATGTGGTAGTTGAATTTACCGATCGCATGGCGTTCCAGGTTGATCGCCAGCGCGGTTTGCGTATCGCGATTCGCAAACGGCGCCATATAGCGCTGAAAACTTCCGAGAAACGTGCCGTCGAAAGCGCTGAACAGTTTCCAATCGAGCCCGGCCGTCGCCAAATATTCGTAGTGGCTCAACTCATTGAAATGATCGTAGTGGAAATAGCGGCCTTCGAGCGTGCTGTAGAGGCGTTGCCGGTCCCACATGTAGTCTTCTTCAAAGCCTACGACTGTCCTGAGGTCCGAGTCGCCCAGTCTGCGATCGCCGTTGGCCGCGAACGCCACCGTGGAGTTCGGCAATGCGAACACGTTGCTGTTGTGTTCGTATTGCTCGCTCGCGTACGGCAGAAAGACCGATTCGCCCTGGGAAGTCCCCGCTGCCAATATGCCGAAGAACAGCGGAAGCGATAACGCGCGCCAGCGCCTATCAAGCGCATTCAACTTTGACCGACCCCGCATACCTCTCCCAAGTACGCACATTGTTTCGGCATTATACCGGTACCATATATTAATGGAATCAAATATTTACAAGGCCTTTGCGAGACAGATCATAGGGTCGATTCATGCTTGCGCTGCGAGCTGCGCCGGCCGGGCTTCCCTTTGGGGGGCGCAGGTGACAACGAAATGACGATTCTCCGTCGCTGCCTGCCAGACATGTTACCGTGGGCGCTGACACTTGGAGTAATCGCGTGAATCCATTCAAGCCTAGCCCCAGCTTAGGAAGACCCTCCACCCCCTCGACCGATGACCCGATGATGGACTTTCGAGCCCGCTTGGTGCATCAGCAGGCTGAGGCCGCCGAACGGCGCCGGCTGGATCTGGCGGAGCAATCCTCACGATTGAAGACGGCTGAGGAGCGTATTCGCATTTGGGAGCGGATCCACGAGGTCACGCTGCCGCGGGATTCCGCGCACCGGCTCATTGAGATCATCGCGGCCAATACCGGCCTCACCGATGCGGACGTGCGCGACGAGCAGCAACGCCGCGCGGCGCTCAGGGCAGCTGTTTAGCTCTATTCCAGGTAGCGCGCCTGCGTCTTGCTGCGAATTTCCGCCGCGCTCACGCCCGGCGCGAGTTCCAACAATCTGAAAGGATCGCTGCGGCTGGGACGCGAGAACACCGCCAAATCGGTAATCAGCGTATCAACGACGCTGGTCCCTGTCAGGGGTAGCTCACACCGGGTTTTGAACTTCGGTTCGCCGTCCTTGGAGGTGTGCTCCATGACGACGACCACTCGCTTGACGCCGGCCACCAAGTCCATGGCGCCGCCCATGCCCTTGACGACTTTCCCGGGCACCATCCAGTTCGCCAGGTCGCCATTCTCGGCAACTTCCATCGCGCCGAGAATCGCCAGATTGATATGGCCGCCGCGAATCATCGCAAAGCTGTCGGCGGAAGAAAAATACGAGCTCATCGGCAACGCCGTGACGGTCTGTTTGCCGGCGTTCACCAGATCCGGGTCTTCGTCGCCTTCATACGGAAACGGTCCGATACCCAGCATGCCGTTCTCGGACTGCAGCACGACTTTCATGCCGGGGGGAATGTAATTCGCGACGAGGGTGGGAATGCCGATCCCTAAATTGACGTAGTAGCCGTCTTGCAGCTCGCGCGCCGCGCGCGCGGCCAACTCATCACGCGACCACGGCATTCACGTTCTCCTCTTGTTTGCGCACCGTGCGCTTCTCGATGAGCTTTTTGTAAGGCGCACCTTGAATGATGCGATTCACGAAAATGCCCGGCGTGTGGATCTGATCCGGATCGAGTGTTCCGACCTCCACCAAGTGTTCGACCTCCGCCACCGTGATCCGGCCGGCGGTGGCCATGTTGGGATTGAAATTGCGCGCCGTCTTGCGATAGATCAGGTTGCCTTCGGTGTCGCCCGTCCAAGCCTTCACCAAGGACACGTCGGCAATGAGGCCGGTCTCGAGCACATAGGTCTCGCCATCGACGACGCGCTGCTCCTTGCCCTCGGCGACCAGCGTGCCCGCGCCAGTCTTGGTGAAGAAGGCATAGATGCCGGCGCCACCGGCGCGAATGCGCTCGGCGAGTGTTCCTTGCGGATTGAACTCGAGCTGCAATTCTCCCGCCAAGTACTGGCGTTCAAATTCCTTGTTCTCGCCCACATAGGAGGAGATCATTTTGCGGATCTGGTGCGTCTCGAGCAACAATCCCAGTCCCGCGCCATCGATGCCTGCGTTATTGGAAATCACGGTCAGGCCGCGCACGCCTGAATCCCGAAGCGCGCCAATCAGTTTCTCCGGGATGCCGCACACGCCGAATCCGCCGCACATGAGCGTCATGCCGTCCTTGACGACGCCGGCAAGCGCCGCAGCCGCGTCGGGATATACTTTGGAATCTGAGTTCATGGGCGATAGTATAATGCCTGCCCGCGATGGCGCGAGCAGTACGCCATAACACCGCTCGCCTCAGTAGCGGTACTGGTCCACCTTGTAGGGGCCCTGCTGGCTCACTCCGATATACTTCGCCTGCACCTCGGTCAACTCCGTGAGCTGAGCACCGAGCTTGGAGAGCTGCAGCCGCGCGACCTTCTCATCGAGGTGCTTCGGCAGCACATAGACACCCACGGGATACTTCTTGGTGTTGCCGAACAATTCGATCTGCGCCAACACCTGATTCGCGAACGACGAACTCATCACGTACGACGGGTGTCCGGTGCCGCAGCCTAAGTTCACCAAGCGGCCTTCCGCGAGCAGAATGATGCGCTTGCCGTCGGGGAAAATCACGTGATCGACCTGGGGCTTGATGTTCTCCCACGTGTGCTGGCGCAGCGCCGCCACTTCGATTTCATTGTCGAAGTGGCCGATGTTGCAGACGATGGCCTGATCCTTCATGCGCTTCATGTGATCGTGTGTAATGACGTGGAAATTGCCGGTGGCCGAAACGAAAATATCGGCCTTGTCCGCGGCATAATCCATGGTGACCACGCGATAGCCTTCCATCGAAGCCTGCAGCGCGCAGATGGGATCGATTTCGGTCACCCACACCTGCGCCGAGAGCGCGCGCAGCGCCTGGGCCGAGCCCTTGCCCACGTCCCCGTAGCCGCAAACCACGGCGACTTTGCCGGCAATCATGACGTCGGTGGCGCGCTTGATGGCGTCGACCAGGGATTCGCGGCAGCCGTATAAGTTGTCGAACTTCGACTTGGTGACCGAATCGTTCACGTTGAAGGCCGGAAACGCGAGCTGTCCGTCCTTGGCCATTTGATAGAGCCGCTTGACGCCCGTCGTGGTCTCTTCGGTCACGCCCTTGATCTTGGCCAGGCGCGTCGAGTACCACTTCGGATCCGCTTTGAGCTTCGCCTTGATGGCGGCGAACAGAAATTCCTCTTCTTCGCTGCCCGGCTTGGCGATGAGTGAGGCATCCTTCTCTGCCTTGGCACCGAGGTGCAGGAGCAGAGTGGCATCGCCGCCGTCGTCCAAAATCATGTTGGAGTGTCCGCCATCCGGCCACTCGAAGATCCGGTGGGTGTAATCCCAGTATTCGGCCAAGGACTCGCCTTTCACCGCAAACACCGGCGTGCCGCCGGCAGCGATCGCGGCCGCCGCGTGATCCTGGGTCGAGTAAATATTGCAGGATGCCCATCGCACTTGGGCGCCTAGGGCGTTCAGGGTTTCGATCAGCACGGCCGTTTGAATGGTCATGTGCAAGGAACCCGTAATGCGCGCCCCGTGCAGCGGCTGCGCGGCGGCGAACTCGTTGCGAATCGCCATGAGCCCCGGCATTTCGGTCTCGGCAATTTTGATTTCCTTGCGGCCCCAGTCCTGAAGCTTCAGGTCCTTGACGATGAAATCGGCCTGCGCCTTGATTGCTGCATTCATTACTATCGACTCCTTAAATTCCTTAAAAGCGGCCTAGGCAGCGCGCGTTGCCTTCATTTCGGCGGCGAGCGTCTCCGACTTGTCGGTGCGCTCCCAGGTGAATTCCTCTTCCTTGCGGCCGAAATGGCCGTACGAGGCGGTCTTCTGATAAATGGGCCGCGCCAAATCCAACATCTCGCGCAGGCCAAATGGGGTGAGATCGAAATGCGCCCGCACCAGCTGCGTCAAGCGCGTGTCGGAGAGTTTTCCGGTGCCGAAGGTTTCCACCATGATCGAGGTGGGCTCGGCAACGCCGATGGCGTAGGAGAGTTGAACTTCGCAGCGTTCGGCCAAGCCCGCCGCGACAATATTCTTGGCCACGTAGCGCGCCGCATAGGCCGCCGAGCGATCAACCTTGGACGGGTCCTTGCCCGAGAACGCGCCGCCGCCGTGACGTGCGAATCCGCCGTAGGTGTCGACAATGATTTTGCGTCCCGTGAGGCCGCAATCGCCCACCGGTCCGCCGATCACGAATCGCCCCGTGGGATTGATATGATACTTGGTGCGCTTGTCGATCCACTTGGCCGGCAACACCGGCTTCAAGATTTCTTCCATGACCGCCTCGCGCAACTGCTTGGTGCTGATGTCATCCGAATGCTGCGTCGAGAGCACCACGGCTTCGAGGCCGACGGGGCGATCATTTTCGTAGCGCAGCGTGACCTGGCTCTTCGCATCCGGCCGCAACCAGGGCAGCTTGCCATTCTTGCGCACCTGGGCTTGGCGCTTCACGAGCCGATGCGCCAAGGTGATGGGCGCCGGCATCAACACGTCGGTTTCATTGGTGGCATAGCCGAACATCAATCCCTGATCCCCGGCGCCCTGCTTGCGTTCGTCCTTGCGATCGACACCCTGCGCAATGTCGGGCGATTGCTTGCCGATGATGTTGAGGACCCCGCAGCTTGCGCCGTCGAAACCCATGTCCGAGGTGTCGTAGCCGATGTCCAAGACCGTCTTGCGCACCAGCGCCTCGACGTCCACCCACGCACTGGTCGTGACCTCACCGGCCACGATCACCACGCCGGTTTTCACCAGCGTCTCGCAGGCCACGCGCCCGCGCGGGTCGGCCGCCAGGATGGCGTCGAGGACGGCATCTGAAATCTGGTCCGCGACCTTGTCGGGATGGCCTTCCGAGACTGATTCTGAAGTGAATGAGAAACTTCTGCTCATGGCGCTAATTCCTTGAAATTTATCCAAAATTGTCCCGATACCGTTGATCAAATTCGGTCCGGGTAAAGCGGTGATTCTGCGGTCCGCGCGACTCGATCTTGATCGCGCCCATCAGAGAGGCCGTCCTACCGATGGTTTCCCAATCGAGGCCCCGCAACAACCCGTGGATTAGACCAGCCCGATAGGCATCCCCGCAACCCGTAGGATCGATAACTGCTTTTGGCTTCGCGCTGGGGATGGTCAAGGTCCGCCCGCCGGTATGGATCACGGATCCTTCGGATCCCAAGGTCACGATCAGGGCCTCCACCTGGGATGCGACCTCGGCGGCCCTAAGTCCGGTCTTCTGCTGCAGCATGCCCCACTCGTAGTCATTCAAGGTCACCCAGCGCGCTTGACGAATGAAGGTCTTCAGTTCATCCCCGCCAAACATGGGCATCCCCTGACCGGGGTCGAAGATGAAGGGGATCGACGCGGACTCGAACTGCGCCGCGTGTTCGATCATCGCCTGACGCCCGTCCGGCGCCACGATGCCGAGCGTGATGCCGGAGCCGGCGTCGGCCACCTTGTTGAGATGCGCGTGCTGCATGGCGCCCGGATGAAACGCCGTGATCTGATTGTCGTCCAGATCCGTCGTGATGAAGGCCTGCGCCGTGAATGTGTCCTCGACCACGCGGATGTGTTCGACCGACAGACCCATCGAGACCATGCGTTCCCGGTAGGGCGCAAAATCGTGACCGACGGTCGCCATGGCGAGGCCGCGATCTCCGAGCAATCTCAACCCATACGCGATATTCGCGGCACAGCCGCCGAATTCACGGCGCATGTCGGGCACCAGGAAGGACACATTCAAAGTGTGGAGCTTGTCGGGGAGGATGTGAGTCTTGAAACGGTCTGGAAATACTAGAATCGTGTCATAGGCCACGGAACCGCAAATCAATGCCGACGGTTCCTTTTGAAGTTTTTGCACCATCCAACACCTTGATCAGAACAAACCGCTATTCTACAGGCAGTGGCAACCCGACGTTTGTTATGAAAAGGTCACGAATCTGACGCTCGGCCGTCAAATCCTGGGGTCCTGGGACGGCGCCGCCGGCTATGAGTGGCTGGTAACCAACGGCCTGGGCGGCTACGCCTGCGGCACGGTGGCGTTGGCCAACACACGCCGCTACCACGCGTTTCTCATGGCGAGCCTCGCGCCACCCGTGCAGCGCACGCTGCTCGTCGCCAAGATCGATGTCAGCGTCGAGTACCTGGGAACCAAGACCGACCTGACGGCAAATGAATTCGCCGGCGGCGCGATCAGCCCCCAAGGCTTCGTCCACCTGGAATCCTTTGCGGTTCTCGAAGGCATCCCCACCTGGCGCTTTGCCGTCGCCGATGCCCTGTTGGAGTTGCAGATTTTCATGGCGCAGGGCGCCAACACGAGCTACCTGCGCCTGGAATTATTGCGAAACACCGCGCCCATGGGCGTCACGCTCAAACCCTATGTTGCGTACCGCGACTATCACAGCCATGGCCACGGCGCGCAGTCCATGGAGTTGGAGTCTGGCGTGGATCAGTGCTGCATTCGGGCGGGTGGTTCGGCTCAGCCTTATCGCCTCCTCATTACCCAGGGCCGGTTCGCGGCCTCGCCCGCCTGGTACTGGAATTTCTGGCATCGCGAGGAGGCGCAGCGCGGACTCGATGCGTCGGAAGATTTGTTCTTTCCCGGCAGCTTCAGCGCCGAGCTCGAGGCGCGAGTGCCGCTCTTCCTCATCGCCACCGCAGAACCTAGGCCGCCGGTCGCGGGAAGCGAGGTCGTGAAGTCGATTTACGATGACGGCAAGATCTTGGCCGCACGCCTGCCCAAGAGCGCGCCGCCATGGATTCGCTCACTGGCCCGCGCGTCCGATCAATTCATCGTACGCCGCAACGCCGCCGGCGCCGCGGCGGCCAGCATCATCGCCGGCTATCCTTGGTTTGCGGATTGGGGCCGCGACACCATGATTTCGCTGCCCGGGCTCGCGACCGCCCTGGGCCGCTACGACATTGCCGCCAACATCTTGAAGACCTATGCCTCCTTCGTCGATCGCGGCATGCTGCCGAACCGATTTCCCGACGGCGGCGAGGCCCCGGAATACAACACGGCGGATGCGACGCTGTGGATGTTTCACGCGCTGGAGGACTATCTGCAAGCCAAGCCGAGTCCCGAGCTGCTCGCCCACCTGTTTCCCACCTTGGTGTCCATCATTCACGCGCATGTCGATGGTACGCGCTACGGAATTCACGTCGATGAGCAGGACGGACTCCTGCATGCCGGTGAAGCGGGGACGCAACTGACGTGGATGGATGCCAAGCATGGCGATGAGGTATTCACGCCGCGCACGGGTAAGCCGGTCGAGATCAACGCGCTCTGGCTCAACGCGCTCAACGTCATGCTTCGATCCGCCAGCCGCGTGCACAATTTGCGCGAGAAGCGATGTTGTGAATCGTTGCTGGCCCGCGCGAGCCGTAGCTTTGGACGCTTCTGGAACGAAGAGCGCCAATGTCTCTATGACGTCATCGATGTGGACGGCACGGGCGCGTCCGATGATTCGATCAGGCCCAATCAAATTCTCGCCATCTCCCTGCCCTACTGCGCGCTGCCTGCCGCCCAGATGCGCGCGGTGGTCGAGCGCTGCGGCCGGGATCTTCTGACCAGCTACGGGCTGCGCACATTGAGCGCGAGCGATGCGAAATACCTTGGATCTTACGGCGGTGATCCCAGGTCACGCGATGCCGCCTACCATATGGGTACCGTGTGGGCCTGGTTGCTCGGACCCTTCGCCCGCGCCCATTTCAGGGTGCACGGCGACGCGCGCCTGGCGCAATCGCTGCTCGAGCCGATGGCCCAGCATTTGAACAGCGCTTGCATCGGCACCATCAGCGAGATTTTTGATGGTGACGCACCTCACAATGCACGGGGCTGCTTCGCGCAGGCCTGGAGCGTCGCTGAGATACTGCGGTCGTGGATCTATCTCGAGCGCAAGATCTCAAAGGCTTAAGGAACTCAGAATGAACATCGAGCGAGAGCGTCTGCTCGCCAATGTGCTCGGCCCCGACGGCTGGAAGCATTGGGGACCCTATTTAAGCGAGCGCCAATGGGGCACGGTGCGGGAGGACTACAGCCCCGGCGGCACCGCCTGGGAGCACTTTCCGCACGAGCATGCGCGCAGCCGTGCCTATCGGTGGGGCGAGGATGGCATCGCCGGCCTCTGCGACGCCGAACAATTGGTGTGTTTGTCGCTCGCCATGTGGAACGGCGCCGATCCGATTTTGAAGGAGCGGTTGTTCGGCCTCAGCAACGCCGAGGGTAATCACGGCGAGGACGTGAAGGAGCATTATTTTTATCTGGATGCGACGCCCACGCATTCCTACTTGAAGATGCTTTATAAATATCCGCATAGGGCTTTTCCCTACGCGGATCTGGTTGCGGAGAACGCACGGCGCGGCACCGACGTGCCGGAATACGAATTGTTGGACACCGGCATCTTTGCCGAGAATCGCTATTTCGACGTGTTCGTCGAATACGCCCAAGTCGAGCCTGGCGATATTCTCATGAGGATCACGGTGTGGAATCGCGGCCCGAGCGCCCTGCTGCATCTGATACCGCAATTGGTGTTGCGCAACACCTGGAGCTGGGAACCCGGCGCCGAGAAACCGGAATTGAGCGCAGCCGGGGATGGGGCGATCGCCGTCGAGCCGGCGGGCTTGGGCGTGAGCCGACTGTACTTCGACGGCGACGCCGAAGTGCTCTACACCGAAAACGAAACGAATGCTCCGCGGCTTTGGAACTACGGGCAGGACGGTTACTTCAAGGACGCCTTCCACGACCGCATCGTCGAGGGCCAAGTGGACCGCGTCAACCCCGCGCACAAGGGCACCAAGGCCGGCGTGTGGTACCGCGCCATGATTGCGGGAGGCGGCAAGCGGGAATTTCGCCTGCGCACATCCAGGCGCACGGTCGCGAGGCCCTTTCGGGATTTCGACACGACGCTCGCTCAACGGCAGCGCGAGGCCGATGCCTACTACGCGGACCTGCAAAAGGACATGCACTCGGCGGACGCCCGCGCGGTGCAGCGTCAGGCGTTCGCCGGTCTCATCTGGAACAAGCAGTTCTACTACCTCGACGTACCGCGCTGGCTCAAAGGCGATGCCGGTCAACCCAGGCCGCCCGACTCGCATCAGAACGGCCGCAACGCCGACTGGGGCAATCTGAACAATGCCGACATCCTCTCGATGCCCGACAAATGGGAATACCCCTGGTATGCCTCCTGGGATTTGGCGTTTCACTGCATACCCTTCGCGCTGATTGATCCCGCTTTCGCCAAGCATCAACTGGTCCTGCTCACGCGTGAATGGTACATGCACCCCAACGGCCAAATTCCCGCATACGAATGGGCCTTCAGCGACGTGAATCCGCCGGTGCATGCCTGGGCGACCTGGCGCGTGTATCAAATAGACCGCAAGCAAAATGCCGGCAAAGGCGATTTGGAATTCCTCGAGCGCGTGTTTCACAAGCTCATGCTGAATTTCACGTGGTGGGTCAACCGCAAGGACAACCAGGGCCGCAATATTTTCCAGGGCGGATTTCTGGGCCTGGACAACATCGGCGTATTCGACCGCAGCGCGCAGCTGCCCACCGGCGGCTACATCAACCAATCGGACGGCACCAGCTGGATGGCCATGTATTCACTGAACCTCATGCGCATCGCCCTGGAGCTTGCGGAACACAATCATGTATACGAGGACATCGCCAGTAAATTCTTCGAGCATTTTTTAGGGATAGCTCAGGCGATGAGCTGCATGTTCAGCGATGACGTGGGCCTGTGGGACGATGAAGATCAATTCTTCTACGATGTTCTCTGCCTGCCCAACAATGAGCGTGTGCGCCTGCGCATCCGCTCCATGGTCGGATTGATTCCGCTGTTTGCGGTCGAGACCCTCGAGCCGGAATTGCTGGAACGATTGCCGGGATTTCGGCGGCGCCTGGAATGGTTCTTGATGCACCGGCCGGACCTGGCCAGCCTGGTGTCGCACTGGCAGTCGCGCGGTCACGGTGAGCGCCGGCTGCTGTCGCTGCTGCGCGGCCATCGCATGAAAAAACTGCTGAAGCGCATGCTCGATGAAACCGAGTTTCTATCCGACTACGGCGTGCGTGCCCTGTCGAAATGGCATCTCGAGCACCCCTTCGAACTGAAGGTCGGCCACGTGAACGAGTCGGTGCGCTACACCCCGGCCGAATCGGAGTCACGGCAGTTCGGCGGCAATTCCAACTGGCGTGGACCCATCTGGTTTCCCATGAACTTCCTCATCATCGAGTCGCTGCAGAAATTCCATCACTACTACGGCAAGGACTTCAAAGTGGAATGCCCGACCGGATCGGGACATTTTTTGACGCTCGACCAGGTTGCAGCCGAACTGGCACATCGCATGTCGCGCATCTTCTTAAAGGACCACATGGGAGAACGGCCGGTGCTGCGCCACCAACCGCAATTGCAATTGGACCCCCATTACCGCGACTACATTCCTTTCTTCGAATACTTTCACGGCGACACCGGACGGGGCGTCGGCGCCTCACATCAGTCGGGGTGGACCTCGCTCATCGCGAAGCTGCTCATGCCGCGCGCGTGAGAAATGGCGGGGATTTTCCCCATCGGGAAGACTATTTTGTCGGTCACGCGATTCTCCTTTGTCACGGCACGCAAACACTATGGCGCGTCTCTGATGTTTGACCCAACGACCAATAAATGATCTATTGCACTCAAGAGCTAGGGAGGAATCCGGGGATCACATGAGTACACGCGCACCTTATCGGATAGACATCAAACAGCCGGGGAGTCGCTGCGGCCCTATCAGTGGTGAGCGCGCCGCCTGCGCCGCAGCTGCGGAACGCCTCGCGCGCGCAAAGCCAACTTGGCTGGACGAGCCGGCGGGAATGAGCGGATGAACCTACTAAAAGAGACCGTTAAGTGGGTATTCCATCGCCTCGGATATCAGATTCTTCCCGCCCCCCGATGGCGGGTAACACGCGGAGTGATGGAGCACAACGGCTATCGCCTGGTCAGCTGGAAGAACCCCGCCGGCGAATACGATCTTGCGGCATATCGTCGTGAACAGGAGCTCGGTAACAGGGCAAAGATTACCCAGGTATGGACAAGTGAAGACAGCTTGCAATTCATCTCGAAGTGGCTAAAGGATCGTGGCTTGAATCCGAAACTTATCATTTGTCACGGCACAAGAAATGGGTTCGAGCAAAAGATATTCAGCGGCTTCTTCAATTGCGAGGTGATCGGTACGGAGATCTCTCCAACCGCCACTCAGTTTCCCATGACCGTACAGGCGGACTTTCATGATCCGCAGCCGCAATGGGAGCGTCGAGCGGACATTGTTTACAGCAATTCGCTCGATCATGCCTACGATCCTGCGAAGGCATTGCATTCCTGGGCGGCAGCGGTGAAAGACGGAGGGGTCATAGTCCTGGAGAAGGCGTCAGACTCCGATCCGCGCGGCGCCTCCGATCTCGATCCGTTTGCCATTACGCTGCCGACTTTAGTGGTTTTCCTGCTCGAAACGCTGGGTGATATCGCCAGCGTGCGGGCACTGATCGATGTACCTCGGCCGCGGGACGGGGCGACATACCACAAGATGATCGTTGTTGAGATCGACCGCAGAACGCAATGGGGCCGCGGTGACGAAATTGAACACCGCCGATAGAGGCAATCGATCACGAGGCTTCCCGTAAACGGTTGGCAACCGCCCGTCACCGATGGATTCTGAAGCAACGTTGACACCGACGCTCATGCTATTGCCTGGCTTGGACGGCACCGGCAAATTGTTTGCAGAATTTCTAAAGGCCATGAATCCTCACGTGAAGACCAAGGTAGTGTCCTACCCGCCCGATGTTCCCTTGGTCTATGACGAGCTCGAGTCTCTGGTGCGAGCAGCACTCCCGGCGTACGGCCCCTTCGTGCTTCTCGGCGAATCCTTTTCCGGGCCCCTTGCCATTCGCATCGCCGCGCGGCCACCACCCGGTCTGGTGGGGCTCACCCTTTGCGTTACCTTCGCCAGCAACCCCTTCCCTAAATTGGCCTGGGCACGGCGGCTCGCGGCTTTCCTCCCCTTGAAGTCGCTGCCGCGCTGGATGCGAGCGCCCCTGATGTGGGGGTCGGCATCGCCCTCTAAAGCCCCGCGCCAATCGGAGCGCGCGATGGCGGGCGTAGCGACAGCGGTCATCCGGCGGCGAATCGCGGAGCTGCTCGCCGTCGATGAAACCGCGGCACTTGGGCAAATCTCACTGCCGACGTTGGTATTATGCGCAGCGCGCGATCGGGTGGTATCTAAGGCTGCGACGATGAGAATCATGCAGGGCATTCGCCACGCCCGACGGGTCGACATCGATGGACCGCATCTGCTGCTGCAGACCTGCCCTCAAGAATGTGCGGCGGCGGTGCTCAGCTTCATTCGCGAAGAAACCACCGGACCGGCGCTTGCCGGCCCGGCTTTCAACCAGACGTTTTAGCTCTTGTGCTCAGCCTTCCACTTCTCGACCGCGGCCATGGTGTTCTCGACATGCTTGTCGGGATTCAATGCCGTGTACTCATAAATGATCTTGCCGTTCGGCGCGATGACATATGACGTACGATTTGCGTATTCCGGCTTTTGCGCCAGCACGGCATCGTATTCCTTGGTGATTTTCTGATCCGCATCGGCGGCAACCGCGAATTTGTTGCGGCATTCGCTCACCGAAAACTTGTTGAGCGTGTCGATGTTGTCATGTGAAACGCCGATCACGGTCGCGCCCAGGGCCTTGAACTTGTCCGTCGCCTCGGCAAAGTTGTGTGCCTCGACCGTGCAGCCCGGGGTGAAGGCGGCCGGATAGAAGTACAACACCACCGGACCGCTCTTCAGCGCATCCGCCAAAGAAAACGTAAACGGCTTGCCCGCGAGGGTCGCCTGAGTCGTGAAGACAGGAGCCTGCGCACCCGGCGCCAGTGCCGCATACAACGGCGCGGCGAGGACCGCACTGCCCAGCGCAAGTATCATTAAACGCTTCATGATGAGAATTCCTTTGGAGTTGAAAATAGCTCGGGGCAGGCAGTCTGCGCCATCCCTAAATGCCCCGCAAGCGCTCGGAAAACCCGCGCAGAATGAACGCTACATTTGTCTGCAGCGTGGACGTCCGCGTCGGATCGCCGCCTATTTCAACACGTCCTTGATGCCGGACACGACGCGCGCCACGTCCTCATCCGCCATGGCCGGAAACAACGGCAGCGTCACCGTTTCGCGCCCGATCCGGGCGGCCACCGGCGTGTCTTCGTCGCGATACCCGGCCTCGCGATAAAACTTGAGGCTGGGAATGCTGGGGTAATGCACGCCGATGCCGATGCCCCGATCCGCCATCGCATTTTGAAACCCCGGCCGGGTCATGCCGCGCGCAGCGAAATCGATCAGCACTTGAAACATGTGCCAGCTGTGACCCGCGTCGCCGCGCGCCGGCAGTACGACGCCGCCGTAGCCTTGAAACTCATCGAAGTAGCGGCCGGCCAATTCCAGCCGGCGCGCATTGAATCCGTCAAGCCGGCGCAGTTGATCGATGCCGACCTGGGCCGCCACGTCGGTCAGGTTGCTCTTTGCTCCGGGGAACATCACGTCGACTTCGCCGGCTGCGTTTTTCTTGATGCCATGGAAGCGATACTGCTCCAGGAGCTCCGCCGCCAGGGCATCGCCGGTGCTGATCGCGCCGCCCTCGATGGTCGTCATGTTCTTGTTGGGATGGAAGCTGAACACCACCAGATCGCCGAAGCTGCCGATGGGCTTGCCCTTGTACTTCGAGCCGATGGCGTGCGCCGCGTCTTCCACCACGCGCAATCCGTGTTCCGCGGCCAGCCCGTACAATCCCTCCATGTCCACCGGCAGCCCCGCGAAGTGCACCGGCATGATGGCGCGAGTTTTCGGCGTAATGGCAGCCGGCACCCGATCCAGATCGATGTTGCGCGTATACAGATCGATATCGACAAACACGGGTTTCGCGCGCAGGCGGGCAATCACATTGGCGCTGGCGGCGAAACTCATGGCCGGCACGATAACTTCGTCGCCCGCGCCGATGCCGGCGACCTCGAGGGCCATCTCGAGCCCCGCCGTTGCCGATGTCATCACCCGCAGGTGGCGGGCGCCGCCCAGATATGCGGCGAGATCGGCTTCGAAGGCGGCGACCTTCGGACCGCTGGCGAGTTGTCCCGAGCGAAAGACTTCCGCGACCGCCGCAATGCTTTGCTCATCGATCGCCGGGCGTGCGAAGGGCAGAAAAGGCTTCATACCGCGTTCCTCGAGACGAGCACAACCCCGGTGCAAATGAGCGCAATGCCCAGCATTTTGGCCGGCGTCATCGCCTCTCCAAGCCAGGCCACCGACACCGCGGCCACCACCACATAGCCCAGGGACAACATGGGATAGGCGGTGCTCACCGGCGCCTTGGCCAGCGCGGCAACCCATACGCAAAGACTCGCTGCGTAACAGATCATGCCGGCCCAAAACGGCGGGCTTCTAAATAGAACGACGATGCTGCTGCTCAAGATATCGGCATTGAACACGCTGAAGTGCGAGAGCGGCTTGGTGGCCACCTTCAGCAGCAATTGCGCCGCGGCATTCAATCCCACGCCGGTCAATATCAACACCCAGGTCATGAAGCTCATTGGCGGGCCACCAGCACATGACCCAAATTTTGTCCGACTGTACGCATGGGCACGCCGCGCTCCTTGAAAGTTTCGAATGTCCTCCGGTCCATCACCGCATAGGCTTGAGATTGCGAATTCCACGTGGTGAGAAATTCATTCTCCGTGATCTCTCGATCGGGGGCCTTGCGCAAACCGTACTCCAGCTCCCCACGATACCCGACCAGCATGACGGTTCGCTGTAAATAGAATGTCAGGGATTGATCGTAGGTGCGAACACTGTACAGTGGCGCGCCGCGCTCGGCGGCGGGCAACGCCGCAGCCAGCTCGATTCCTGAATATATCGGTGCGACCAGGGAGGCGGTCCGGATCAAGAGCAGGGCCGCCAGACACCAGCCCGCCCCGAGCACGGCTCCCGCGCGGGTCACGTCGCGAGCGCCCTGCGCCCACACGAACGCGCCCGACACCAGCAGCAGCGCGGCGACCTCCCGCAGCGGCTTTGCCAATAGGAGAAAATACGGGCGCCGGACCGAGTCTGGCATGAGCTGAGGGATGGCGAAGGTCGCCGCTCCCAACGCCAGCGCGGCGGCCGTGGTCAGGATGCTCGTGATCAAGAAATCACGCTTGAGGGTCGCCGACGGCAGCGCCGCAATCAGCACCGCCAAGGCCGGCATCGCGGGCAAGATGTAGGGCATGAGTTTCGAGTCGGAGAACGAGAAAAACACGCAGATGAAAACCACCCAGATCCACAGGAACAAGGTCGGGCTGAACTCACCGCGCGGCGCGCGGCTGCGCCAGCCGCCCGCGAGCACCCGGAGCGCGGGCACGGTCCACGGCACCGTGCCGATCAAAAAGACGTAACCGAAAAACCACCACGACTCCTGGCGATCGGCAACGGGCGTGAGATAGCGGGCGAAATGCTCGTGTATGAAAAAAAACTGCAAGAAATCGTCGAGGCGCCGTGCTGCGAGCCAGTGCCAGGGCACGGTAACGATCAAAAACAACGGCAGACCCCATGTCAGATGCAGCTTGCGCCAGGGCGTGAAATCACGCGAGCCGAGACTGTAGATCACGAGAACCGTGGCCGGGATGGCCGCCGCGACCAGGCCCTTGGTCAAAACCCCTAAGGCCGCGGCCACCCACGCGAACAGCATCCAGCCGCGCTCTGAAGCCTCTGCCCGCTGCGCGAGCAAGAAGCCCGCGAGGCTGGCCGTCATCCAGAAGGTCAGGCTCATATCCAGGGTCATGAGCTGACCCAGGACGACAAACATGAACATTCCGGACAGCACCGCCGCGGCACGCCAGCCTGCGGCTGTGTCCCAAAGCCGGGCCGCCAGCCATCCCATCAAGGCGATGGCCGCCAGCGCCGTCAGGGCCGTGTACAGGCGTGCGGAGAATTCGCTGACGCCCAACAATCGATAGGCCGTTGCCGTCGCCCAAAATTGCAGCGGCGGTTTTTCAATGTAGTCCAGGCCGTTCAAGTGCGGGATGACCCAATCGCCGCCGAGCATCTCGCGCGGAATCTCCGCATAGCGCCCTTCGTCCGGGTTGAAAAGCGGCCGGCCGGCCAAGGTCGCCAGCCAGACCACG
>Ga0210400_10000309_pt1 | contig 56989 bp, 49 predicted proteins | sample IncBWH26MmetaG_FD_155456 | JGI IMG/M metagenome (GOLD analysis project Ga0210400, IMG submission 155456) | Forest soil microbial communities from Barre Woods Harvard Forest LTER site, Petersham, Massachusetts, United States - Inc-BW-H-26-M | ecosystem: Environmental > Terrestrial > Soil >...
CGAAAAATCGCCACCCAGATCGACGTTGGCAATCGGCCACCGTCAACGATGGCGGCCTATTATGCCCGTGACTACCGGGATGCCCTTACCCGCCTTGCTCGCTTCAAGCAACTGTGTTCGCCCGAGGAACTGCAAATCAAGGTGAGCAAGGACGAGTGCGTGATCGAGCCTGTCTGGCTCCACGCGCAGGAAGAAACGCCGCCTTTGCTGACAGACGCCGCCTTCGCCTCCTTCGTTGAACTTGGTCGCCGCGGCACAGGGCATCTGGTGACGGCGAAAAGGGTCGAGCTGAAGCGCGGCGCGGAGGCGACCGGCTTCCACGAAGCCTATTTCAAGAGCCCGATTACGTTCGGAGCGCGACGGAATGCGCTCGTCCTGTACGCGTCCGATCTCGATCGGCCGTTCCTTACCTACAATGCCGAGTTGCTTGACATGTTGAATCCGCAGCTCGAACGCGCGCTTGAAGAGCGTCGTGCGCAAGGTTCGATCAGTGAGCAGGTGAAATGGATTCTCAAGCGCCTGCTCGCGGGAAGCCGGCCGGAGATAGCGGCCGTGGCGCGCGAGCTCGGTTTGAGCGATCGGACCTTGCAGCGTCGAATCATCGATGACGGCGCAACCTTCCGGCAGTTGCTTCTTGAGGTGCGGCAGGAACTGGCGCACGAGTACCTCAATCGCCCGGAGATCGATGTCACGGAAGTGGCGTTTCTGCTTGGCTACGAGGATTCGAATTCTTTCTATCGAGCTTTCCGAACGTGGGAGGGGACGACACCTTCCCAGTTGAGGGCAGCGCTCCGACGATCTGAAAACTAGGCAATAGATCCTCAGGCGCACAGCGCCTCCATGAGTGCCCGGGTTCCCAAGATTCGCATCACCCGTTTGAGGCTGATAGATTCCATGTAGACAACTTTGTCTACATGAGTTTCACATACGCATCATAAGGAGACCGCCATGGTGACCCGCCCGCCCGTACCACCATTTACTGTCGAGACCGCCACGCAGAAGGTGCGCATGGCGGAAGATGCCTGGAACAGCCGCGACCCGGATCGGGTCGTGCAGGTCTACACGGAAGACACGCAGTGGCGGAATCGGGCCGAGTTTCCCGTAGGCCGCGAGCAGGTGCGTGCATTCCTGCAGCGCAAATGGGCGCGCGAGCTGGATTATCGGCTCATCAAGGAGCTATGGGCCTGCGCTGGCAACCACATTGCTGTGCGCTTCGCTTACGAATGGCATGATGACTCGGGTCACTGGTTCCGCAGCTATGGCAACGAGAATTGGGAGTTCAACGCGGAGGGCCTGATGCAGCGTCGCTTCGCGAGCATCAACGACCTGCCCATCGCAGAGAATGAGCGCAAGTTCCGCTGGCCGCCGGGGCGGCGCCCTGATGACCATTCGGGACTCAGCGAACTGGGCCTATGAAACCGTGGCGAGCAAGCGACAGCTCTCATCGCGAGAGATGAAGGTGCGAACCTACTAAGCACTCAGCACTGAGGCATCATGGTCGTAAGTAAGAGTGCTGCCTTCTGCGGGAAGAATCTGACGCCACGCGGATAAGCGTGGTGTGTCTCGGCAGGCTGTCAGATCTATCTCACGCGTAAGAGAGCTATGCACGCATGGCAGCACCCCCAAGAGTTTTCCTATTATGTGTGAAGCGCCAATCGCGGATTGAGAGCTTCCTTGCCAAATAAACTGGAAGGCGAACTCGCCGAAGCACAAGCGCTGATTCAGCATCTGCTGGCGATTGGCGAACGTAGCAAGGCGGCCATCGCTCGAAAACTGCACGATCAGATCGCCGAGCTGATGGTCGCGGCGCTGATGGACCTGACGGCCGCGATTCCGCGTCTTCCCGTCTTAGAAGTCGAAGCGCAGCGTCAACTGGCTCGCGCCAAGGCCACGCTAGGCGCCGCCATTAGCCAGAGCCGACGGCTGGTGGAGGAACTTCGACCGAGTCTGGTCGAAGAAGTTGGGTTATTTACCGCCCTTAGGTGGCGGGTACACGAAGCGACTCTCAGCAGGAACGTGATTTACACCGAGTGGTATCCCGAAATTGAACCGGTGCTGGCGGCGGATGCCTCAATTGCTTTATTTCGCGTCGCAGAAGAAGCGCTCGCGATGACGTTCAAGCGCGGTGCCGTCGAGGTGGCAGATCTGCAAGTCACCGTGGATGAAAACGTTTTGCATATGAAGTTCACCGACAATGGCATTCCGATCATGCGCAGTGGAGCGGAGCAGGGCGCGGATATCGCGCTGGCAACGATGCGCTACCGCCTGCGGCTCCTCGGAGGCAGTGTCGATATCGAGCGCGCGCCCGACGGGAACACAATACTGAGTGCGCGACTCCCACTTTAAATTAAATTGTCTGCGCAGTGGTCCTGCACGTCAGGAATTTCAGCGATCCATTGCTCAAATGCGTTGTCGGGGCCGGATTTCGAGTAAACCGCTTCAGCTCGCGTAATGCCTCGGGAATAAGATCCGAAACGTCGTGCCCTGATCCTTGATCGATTGCATCTCGATCGAGGCGTCTAGCATGTCGCACAGGCGTTTGACGATTGAAAGACCGATGCCTTCGCCCGCATCGCCATGCAACGTTTGCATATCCGTTTCTTCGAGACGGGTGCGGCTGGCAGCCTTCGGATTCGCTTCGGCCGCTGGTTCGAGCGCGGCGGCGAGCGGCTGCGCGGATGCTGTATGGAAACCGGGTCCCGTGTCTTGGATACTCAAGATCCAGCGTTTCGAATCGTTGGGAGCGCTGTCACCCCAGCTAACGCTAATGCCCCCGGCATGGGTGTACTTGACGGCATTGAGGATAAGGTTTTGGGCGATGCGTCGGATCTTGACGGCATCCCCGTCGGCCGCGAGCCCTTCCGGTCCTGCGCATTTCAGAAACAGTCCGCGCTGCTGCGCGATTGGCCGGATACTCTCGCACAATGCCTGAAGGAGCGGCGTCGCATCCAAGGGTTCGATCTGGCGCACCTCACGGCCAGCCTGAAGGCGGGCCAGGCTCGTCACATCATCGAGCAACTGATGCAGCGAGGTAACATTGCGCATCAGAATCCGGATGAATTCGTCTCGCGAAGACTCTTCCTTGCCGCGACGCGTAAGCCCGACGGTCACACTCGCCACGACACTTAGATTGCCGCGCAGGTCATGGGCCGCTTCGCGCCATAGATCGCCGCGTTGTCGCTCGAGAGCGCGAATTTCTTCGAGCGCCCTTTCCAGGTCCTTTACTTGTCCCTCGGCCTCCTGTTGTTGGAGGCTGAAGTACTGATTCACGCTCTCCTCGATCGCACTACAGCAAAGCGTCGCCCAGGCTTGTCGGGCACGGATGAATGCCTCGGCAGAAACCTCGGGGTGGGCTTTCGCATACGTATCGAGTTCGAAAATAACGCAGCCGTTAAGTTTTCCCAGCTCGCGCGTGACCTCGCGCAAATCATACCCCTGCAGCCAGCGTTGCAACCCGTGCGCCGCGGCCGGTGCCTGACCCGCCGCTTCGGCGAGCGCTTCACTCGGAACATGCCGCAAACTCTGCTCGAAAGCGGAGAGCAGCGCCGGAATATGATCCAGGAGTTCTGCACGGGGCAGTGCATCGCCCCCGGTGAGATTCGGATCACGTCGGATGGCGCCTTGCCAGGCGCCGAGCAACGCGTCGCGGCGGTTCCTCATGTGGTCGGCTAGGTCGGCCAGATCCTCAAGAACATTCGCCATATATATTCTCCCAACGGCGAGGCATTTTTAGTTCGTGACTCGCCGCGTGTCACAGGAATGCGGCGCGTTTATTCTAAGACACAAGTGGCCGATTTTACTAAGATATAAATCAATGGCTTATGATGAGGATGTGGTGGCTACACGGCCCACCGATCCCGAGCGGGTCTTTGGCGGTTAGGAATGCATTGGCCTGCTACGATGGCCCAAGGCAATGAGACTCGGACATCGTCATGACGGATATCTTTCTTAGCTACAAGCGAGAGGATCGCGCCCGGGCGACCCTGATCGTCGCCGCACTTCGCAAGAGCGGCCGGACGGTGTGGTGGGACGAAGGCCTGACTCCGCGCCAGGCATGGGATGCGACAATCGAGCAAGAGATCGCCGCGGCGGCGAGCGTCGTCGTCCTGTGGTCGCCGCGGTCGGTCGCGTCCGACTGGGTTCGGAGCGAAGCGCACTACGCGCAAAACCATTCCAAGCTCGTGCCGGTCCTCATCGAACCGTGCACCATCCCCTTGGCATTCATGCTGAAACAGTGGGTCGATCTGTCCCACTGGCGCGGGTCGCCGAACGATCCGGCGTGGCGCAAGCTGATCGAATGGCTGGACACGCAGGGACCTGCGACCGAGCCGCCGCGGTTACGCGACCGCCGCGCTCGCCTACCCGACTGGCTGGGTCGAAGAATGCTGATCGTCGCAGCGTTTGCCATGGGCGCGTTGCTGGCCGCACTTTTTGTCTATCGGTCGAAGGCCGATCATGCCGGAGCGCCCAGCATCCGCGTCGCCAGGTTCGACACGCTGCCCGGTGACCAGGCGGCGGCATCCTTCTCGCAGGGCTTTGCCGCCGATCTCGCGCAGATCGTTACGTCCGGCGGCTCGAAGCTGCGGGTGCTCGACGGGACAGCCGCGGGAGCTACCGCCATGAACGCCTCCGATTTCACGTTGAACGGCAGCGTCCGCACCGAGGCGCGCAACTTGCACGCGACGCTGACGCTGAACTCGGTGGCGGACGGCGCGATAATCTGGTCGACCAGCCTGACGCGGCCGGCCGCCGAGACCGACGCCATGCATCACGAGGCCGAGGTACGCATGGGCGCGGTGTTTGTCTGCGCGCTCGACGAAACTGCGCAAGACCGCTCGATCGTCAGCCTCGATGCGCTCAAGGTCTATCTTCAGGCTTGCGAAGCGCTGCCGAGTGGCGACGATCTTCATACCCGCAAGCTCCTGCGTGATGTCACCGCGCTGGCTCCCAATTTCGCGCAGGGCTGGGGCACGCTTGCCGAATGGAACGGCTTCATCGTCGGGACGAGTGACGACGACGCGCCTGCCGCACGTAAGGAAGCGCTGGACGCCGCGGCACGCGCGCTCGCGATCGATCCACGCAACTCAGCCGCCTGGGTGGCACGCGGCATGACCAAGACGCAGATCGGTGAATGGTCGGCGGCGCAAGCCGATCTGGCCCAGGCGCTGACGCTCAGCCCCGACGATCCAATTGGAAACTACTTCTACGCCTCCGGTCTCCTCAACGTCGGGCGCACCAGCGAGGCGCTCGACTATGCAATACGCGCGGCAAATTCGGGACCACAATTCTCGCCCAAGACGCTGCAGGTCATCACGGTGCTCGCGGACCTCGATCGCGTCGACGAGGCGCAGGCGATGCTGGCCACCGCATTGAAGACATGGCCCGACAACGACTATCTCAAGGAATTCGCGATGATCCTGGCGGCGCGCTACGCCGACCCGGTAAAGGCCGCCGCGACGCTCGACGATCCCGCACTCGCGAGGGGTCGAAGTCCGGCGCGCCTGCACCTGCTCCGGCTCGAATCGGATGCCAGGGCGCATTCGTCGCAAGCCACGGTCGAGGCGGCGGCAGGCGCGATCAAGGCGTTTTTTGTCGGCCCGGACAATGCGTTCGGCGCCGCGGCCAATTTCATGGTGATCGGTCGGATCGACGATGCCCATGCCAGCATCGGCGGGATGCGAACGCCTTTGCGAAACGCACCTTATGTCGACAACCCGTCGTTTTTCTTCCGACCCTTCGCCGCGAAATTCCGCGCCGATCCCCGCTTCATGGCGCTGGCGGCGAAGCTGGGCCTCGTCGCGATCTGGCATGCAACGAAGTGGCCGGATTTTTGCACCGCGAGAGACGCGCCTTACGATTGCCGCGCCGTGGCGGAGAAGCTCGCGCACTCCGGTCTTGCCGGTCCCTCTGGGGCCAAGCAACCATCATGGCAGACAAAGTCGACCGACTGACGGCGAAAATTTTGCGACCGAACCGGACGCCGCTGCATGTCGCCGTAGACATTCTGCTACCAGTCAGACGGCTCGTCGTCCAGGGCGGCAGCACAACGCTTGAGCAGCTCACAAAGAAGCCTGGCTTCTTCTGCTGACAGCATGGAAAGCATCTGTCGCTCCACGACATCGGCCGCTTTCGCGCCCTCGGCAACGGCCTTCTGGCCCGCCTTCGTCAGCTCGGTCATGATGACCCGGCCATGCCCCGGATGCGGGCTGCGCGCGATCAGGCCTCCGCGTTCGAGATTGACGAGAATGGCCTGCATGGTCTGCGGCGTCACGAACGCCGCGCGAGCCAACTCGGCATTCGAGATTCGCGGGTTGCCGGCGACGGCGAGCAGCACGGCGTTCTGCGGCGCGGTGATTCCGAGCCGCGCGAGTTCGGCATCCAGGCGTTGCCGCAAACGATGTTGCGTGATCTTCAGGTTGTAGCCGACCCAGTCGATTCCGCTGCGAGGCACCGCTTTCGCTGTTGACATGTCAGGGCCCTTACACTAATATCAGGTCACTGATATTATTCGATAGGAGCTCGCATGACAACGCCAGTCGGCCCCGACTTCATTGCCTTGCAAGTGCGCAGTCTCGCCACATCCAGTAAGTTCTACATGGAGGTCTTCGGTTTCGAAGCCGCGGCGAAGAGTCCGCCTAGCGCGGTCGTTCTCAAGACCGCGCCGATCCCGCTGGCGTTGCGAGAACCTCTCCGTCCGCTTCCCGAAGCGGGGCCGCTCGGTGTAGGAATGGTGCTCTGGATCGCGTGCGACGACGCTGACGCGCTGCACGATCTGATCGTCGAGCGGGGCGGCGCGATCCTCAGCCCGCTTGCCGATGGTCCCTTCGGTCGCTTCTTCGTTGCCGGTGATCCCGATGGCTACGCGATCACCTTTCATACGGCGCGGAGCTGACCACAGTAGGAGCCTTCCCAGCCTGATCTGGGTTAACACTCGCTAGAGCCGCTCGCGCACCAGCACTGCCATACGCTTACCGGTAGTCCCCGGCGGAAAGAACGCGACATAGCGGCCGTCTTGATCAAGCAGGTACGTCAGCGAAGCGTGCTCGATGAAATACGTGCTCGATTTCCGAGGATAGACCTTACGGAAATACAGCTTGTAGCTTGTCGCGACGCGGCGGACCTCCGTTTCGCTTCCGCTTAGGGCGATAAGCCGCGGATCGAATGCCGCAGCGTATTCCCGCAGAACTTCTGGGGTGTCACGCTGCGGATCGAGCGTGACGAACAGAGGCTGAACCTTCGCGCTGTCGGGACCCAGCACTTGCATCAGGTGCGCTATCGAGGCAAGGTCCGTCGGACATACGTCTGGGCAGAACGTATAGCCGAAATACAGAATCACTACCTTGCCGCGGAAATCGGCAAGAGTGCGGCGGTGGCCGTTAACGTCGGTTAGCGTGAACGGACCGCCGACTGCCGCGGTCCCGGACATCAAGTCGCGCATCATGCGCGCTGCGTCGCCGCGCTGCGGTTCGCCGGCCGCGTCGGTATTCGATCCTGCAAATAGCGATGCTCCGATCAGAGAAACCGCGACAAGCGCGACCGGCACGATGCGCAGACGACGCATCATGCTCCGAATGTGTATTCGGTCCCGGTCGTGGAAGTAATCAAGCGATCCGGCATCTGCTCGCGTGTGAACTGAACGAATGTCGGTCCCGAACAATGCATGGGAATGACGACGTCAGGATCGATCTGCTTGAGCTCTGCCACCGTCTTGCGCACATAGTCGTCATCGGCCGGAAACAGATGGAACCCGCCGACCACGGCGTGGACTTTCGAAACGCCGGAGACCTCGATCGCCTGGCGTACGGTATTCACGATACCGGCATGCCCACAGGACGAAATGACCACCAACCCGCGGTCCTTGACGTTGAAACAGGTACCATGCTCGTTCCAGTGCTGGTCGGGTACGGACTTCCCTTCGGCCTTGGCATCAAGCGCAGGCATGTCGCAGCCGAGCCCCTCAGTCTTGTGGTATTCGACGGTTGTATTCGGTAGCACGCGCTCGAACGTCCGACGCTCGATGTGGCCGGTCGAGAACGCGTGTCCCTCCATGACTCGAGGTTGCTCACACTTCACGATTCGCACTCGCAGCGCCTCGAGTTCCCTATGATCGAGCACTCCCCAGTCGGCGAAATGTCCAGGTGCGCCAATTACCGCCTTGCGATTGCAGAAATTGTCCTCCCCCCCGACGTAGAGAGTCAGGTCGGAGGGAAGGTTGTCGCGGTACCTTTGCAGAAATCCGATGAGGCCGCCGAAATGGTCGAAATGGCCGTGGCTCAATATCATGGCTCTAACCTTTGAGGGGTCCACGCTCATGATCTCCATGTTGTTGAACAACGCCTCGGGCGTATAACCATAATCGAGCAGGAGGTTGCGCGTATCGTTGCCAATGCGCGATTCCAACGCCAATGCAAGCCCCCATTCGCTGTGCAACGCCTTGCGAAAGTTCGTTGTCGAGATGAACGACGCGCGTTTCACTTTCACCCACTTCGAGCTGCCGGCTCGCGGCGTGTCATAGCTGCTGTCGGTGAGCACCTTGATCACAAGCGTGTCGACGGTGGGAACCGTGGCGAGCTTCGGCGACTGTGCCGAAGTGGTTCGGGGAAGCCCATACGCTGCGATGGCAGCCAAGGATCCGATGACGAAACGGCGCCGCGATGGAATGTTCATAACCCCCCTCCCATTGGTTGGTCAGACAAGGCACATTGTAGTCATCTAGATGGACGCCGACGAGCGCAGCGAACGCGATAGCGCCCACCAACTAGGGCGATTGAAGATATTGAGGAATTGCGTCACTCAGACACGTCCAGGGTTGTGCACTGGCTGTCCAGATGTCCAGCTATTTCATGAGGTCGTCGCTCACCTTGTGCAGGTGGGCTATCAGAGCGGGAGCCCCTCCGGCGGCGATCGCAGCGACAAAATCATCTCGGCGCAAGGTCAGTTCACTGACGCCGTCGGCATAAACGTCGATGACCTTCCAGACGCCGTCCACTTCGCGCATCCGGTAAAGCAGGTTCACCGGCGTGTCATGCGCGGGAATGATGCGGGTGCGGACGATTTTGTCCTCACCGCGATTTACGACGTCGTCGATTTCGAATTTCTCCCCGCTAAAATCGCGAAAATTGTGGGCGTAAGTCGCAATTGTGAAACGGCTGAAGGCCGCGATCAATGCGCTTTGCTGCTGCGGCGAGAAGTTTGTCCAGTCGGGGCCGACGGCGAGCCGGGTCATGAGCCGCAAGCCAATGACCTGATTGATCACAGGCTCGAGCCTTCGGTATCTCTCAGTCATCGGTTCAGCTGCGCCCGCTTGCATGGACTGGAGCAGCGATGCAGTGAGGGTCTGCACTTGACTCGCTGCAGGATCGCTGACCACGGCATACGCCGGATCGGCGACTGGCATTAGGAGAACCACGCAAAGCAGCATCACGAATTTGGGTGTCATGGAAATTAACCGCATTCAATGGCCTAGTCTTCAAGGGTCGGAACGGATTGTCTTGAACGCGCGTGCTGTATCGATGAGCGGGTGGGGCCGCGCATCGCACGCAAGAACAAATGTGGCTTATTTTATTCAAGATCAATCGACGGTAACAAGTCACCATCTGCTTCGGATATGTACGAAAAGGCCGCAGCATTCGCCTTAGCCTTGGTGCCCACCCCGGGGCGAGCCGAAATATCGAAACGGGCGATAGATCCTATCCAGAGATATAGGATTGCGAGTCAAAGGCCGACGTCCTAGCCTCTGACGTGCATGACCTCTAAAGTGCGCTTGTTACGACCGCCCGTGCAGACCGCCGTCTCCAGAACCCTCCATTCGCCGAGCTTACGTCCGCGACGCCTCGCGTCATGGAGCCGCCGGGTATGCCACCGGTGATCGAATCGTGGTTCGTCTGGTGCGGCACCGGGCTCGCCGCCCTTGCCATGGGCTACAGCATTGCCGCATGGCTCGCCGTGCACCGACGCATTCGTCCCACGGGACGCGCACCTGCCGATTCGCCTCCGGTAACGGTGCTCAAGCCACTTTGCGGCGCGGAACACGCGCTCTATGACTGTCTTCGCTCTTTTTGCGAACAAGATCATCCGCGCTTTCAGATTGTCTTCGGCGTATCTGATTCGGACGACCCGGCGATCGCCGTGGTGCGCAGATTGCAGCGCGAGTTTCCGAGTAGGGACCTTGCCATCGCGATCGACAGCACGCAGCACGGCAGCAGCCCCAAAGTCAGCAATTTGATCAACATGATGGCCCTCGCGCGCTATGACCACCTTGTGATATCGGACAGCGATGTGCGGGTGACGCGCGACTATCTGACCAAAGTTGTCGCTCCGCTGCGCGATCCCGGCGTCGGCATCGTCACCTGCTGCTATCGAGGATGGGCGCGCGCCGGACTCTGGTCGCTCCTGGGAGCCATGTTCATCACAGAATGGTTCACGCCATCAGTGCGTGTTGCCGCGATGGCGGGTTCGCGATCATTCGCCTTCGGCGCGACGATTGCGATACGGCGCCAGGTGTTGGCAAGCATCGGCGGCTTCATGGCAATCGCCAACCAATTGGCCGATGATTATCGTCTGGGCGAGCTCACGCGCAGCATCGGATTGCGTACCGTACTCTCCGATGTAGTGGTCGAGACCTACGTGGATGAGAGTAACCTCGGCGAGCTGCTGCGGCATGAGCTGCGGTGGCTACGCACGATTCGGGCGGTTCGGCCGGTCGGCCATGCTCTTTGCTTCATTACGTTCGGCATACCGGTGGCCGCGCTCGGGAGTCTGCTGGCCGCCGGCGCGTTACGCGCGCTCGCGATGCTCGCGGTTACGGCAGTGGCACGGGCGATGCTCCATTCTACTTTGCGCAAGGGCGACTCGGCCCTGGCGCATCTTCTGCTTCTGCCGCTCAGGGACACACTCAGTTTTGCCCTGTGGGGTTGGAGTTTCGCGACGCGCCGTGTGCGCTGGCGGGACCATCGCTTTCAAGTGACTCGTCATGGTGCCTTCCGGCGTGAGAGCCGCATACAACACGAAAGCGCAATGATTCAAGAAGTTGATCAAAAGGAACTGCATAAAGGAGCGCAGGTCGCCGGCATTGCGTCACACGACGCGTAAGGCCCGCCGTGTTCGAAACAGTTGAGGTGATCCGAGATGGCACACACAGGTAGCGAGTACAACCGCATCCGCACGAGCTTCGTGCGAGGTAATCGTCCACGCGTGCCGCGTGCCGATGAGCTCATAGAGCTAGCCTTGAAACGCAGCACGCGGCAAGATTTTGCCGACCTTTCCTTCATTCGTCCCTTCGAGCGCTTGCTCGAAGCCTGCAACGCGGAGGCGGATTTGAGCGTGCTCGGTATCCGCGCGCTGAGAGTCGACGTTCTGCGCTTTTTGAGAAACCTGCTGCGCTTCGAAGAGTTCGAGGACGCCGATCCTTCGGTGCTATCGCGACCGATCCAGGCCCCGGTCTTCATCACCGGAGTGCCGCGCAGCGGAACGACTTTCCTCCACCGCCTGATTCTGCAGGATCCGAGTACGATCGCGCCGCGGCTGTTTCAGCTCGTGTATCCTCATGCATCGCGGGGCGGTCGCTTCGCAACCGCGCTGCGCAAGCGGTGGGTGGGTTTGCAGCTCGCCCTGTTCAGGATGCTCTCCCCCGAGTTCAATGCCCTTCACCCGGTCGCGGTCGATGCGCCCGAGGAGTGCACGGACATCACCGCTCACGTGTTCCAGAGCCAGCGCTTCGAGAGCACGTACCGGGTTCCTTCGTATAGCGGCTGGCTGCACCGCCGCGGCTTGCTCAATGGTTATCGCTTCCATCGTCGCTTTCTTCAGCATCTGGACGCCGAGCTCCCGGGGCGCCGGTGGATCTTGAAATCGCCGGATCACGTGTTCGCGCTCGACGAAATCCGGAAGGTTTATCCCGATGCACACCTCGTGTTCATCCATCGCGATCCCGTTCGGGTGCTGGCTTCGGTCACGCGACTGACGGAAGTGCTGCGGAGGTCCTTTGCACGCAGCGTCGATAGGGTGGAGCTAGGTCGCGACGTGAGCGCATCGTGGGTGGACGGCGCTGAACGAATGAGCGCGCTGTCCGCGCGTGACAACTCGGTGCTGCACCTTCATTATGGGCAGATCGTCCGCTCCCCTCTCGATGCGGTCAAGGCGGTCTACCGTCATTGCAACCTCGCGCTGACTGAAGAGGCAGAAGCGCGCATGCGTCGCTGGGCGAGCACGGCGGTCAATATCAGCCGGCCGTCGCGCGAATACAAGCTGGCCGAATTCGGCCTCGATCCGCACATATTGCGCGAGCGCTTTGCGCGCTACACGGATACCTTCGGTATCGAGATCGAGCAGCACGCAGCAGAGGCAGCGACTGCCGCCCTGGCCTGACGTGCAGCGAGGCACGGTCATCGCTCTCACGATCGGCGTCGCTGCCGTGGCCGCAGCCGTCGTCCGTGCGGGCGCCGGCGCGGTCGCGCAAGCGCTCGAAAGGCTCCACTTGAGCGGGCTCCTGGTGCTGGCGCTCCTGCATCTGCCAATCGTCGTCCTGATGGGCTTCGCCTGGAGACTGGCCTCCGGCGCCGATCCGCCGGCTTCAGCATCGAGATTCGTGTGGGCGCGATTTGTCCGCGACGCCGCGGGAGAGGTCCTGCCCTTCCTGTACCTCGGCGGTGTCGTGTTCGGGGTGCGCGCCCTCGGTCGAGGCCGGACGATCACCCTCGGGGCAGTCTCCGCGTGCATCGACGGCGCGATAGAACTCGCTGCGAAGCTGCCCTATGTGCTCGCGGCACTGCTCACCCTGCTCGCACTGGGGCCGCAGACCCGCTTCACGCGTCTGCTATTTCTGGCCTTCGCCGCGACTTGCGTCGTGGTTGCGAGTCTCGCTGTCGCGCGCCGGTCTCTCGGCGCTTCGCTCGGCGCAATGGCGCGGGCGGTCGGTGCCCGTTGGCCGGCTGTGCTTTCCCTGGACGACGGCGACGCCGGCCGCGACCTGCAAGCGTGCTTCGATCGGATCCTTCTTCAGCGCACGCGCCTATGGTCGGGCTTCGCGCTGCATCTTTGTTGCTGGTGTCTGGGCGCCGCCGAGGCCTGGGTCATCTTCCGGCTGCTGGGTGTGGATCTGACCTTATCGCAGGCGCTCGCCATTGACGGCACGGTCGTAGGGTTACGTACCTTCGGATTCATGGTACCCGCCGCCGCTGGAGTGCAAGAGGTGAGCTACATGCTGGCTGCCGCGGTGTTCGGGGTGCCTCCCGCCGCAGCGATAGCAGCCTCGTTTGCGCGCCGCGCCCGGGATCTGGTGCTCGGAGTCGCGACGCTGGGGTTCGCCGCGGTCGGCGACGCCAGCTCTGCTCTCCTGCGATTGCGGTACTGAGTCTGAGGCCCTCGCTGATCGTCAGGCTTGTCGGGGTGTGTGTCGCGCGCCCGTGGATGGTCGTCGCTTTTCTCATCATCCTTTGCGCAGGGACGGGTTACTACGTCACACGCCATTTCGCCATGAGTACCGACACCGACGCTCTGTTGTCGCGCGATCTCCCCTGGCGAGTGCGGCAGGCGGCGTTTGAGGCGGCGTTCTCACAGAACAACTTGGATATTGTCGTGGTCATCGACGGCCAGACACCGGAGTTGAGCGAGGCGGCAACCGCCAGGCTCGCGGCACGTCTCGGCACTGAAGCGCGGTGGTTCCACTCTGTCGAACGGCCCGACAGTGGGCCATTCTGGGATCACAACCGCGCGCTCTTCGCCTCGACCGAGGAGGTAAAGAAACTCGTCGCTCAGTTGCTCAAGGTCCAGCCATTCCTCGGATCCATGGCATCCGACCCTTCCTTACGCGGTTTGGCCAACACACTTTCCCTGACCATGAAAGGCGTGACCCGCGACAAGCCTGCGCCGCAGGAGCTTCGCACTCCCATCCGCACGTTGGCCGACGCGCTCCAGGACCTCGCTGTCGGTAAGCCGCGATTCTTCTCGTGGCGTACCCTGATCACCGGAGACCAGCCGGACGAACGCGAGCTACGGCACGTTATCTTGCTCGATCCGGTGCTCGACTTCACGCAACTGGAGCCCGCTCGATCACCGATCGAAGCGATCCGTGAGACGGCGCGGCAGCTCCAGCTAGACACGGTCCATGGCGTGCGCGTTCGCCTGACGGGTTCCGCACCGTTGCAGGACGAAGAATTCGCAACCTTGGCGCAACGTGCGGGTGTCATCGCTTGTCTTGCAAGCGGCGCCGTGATCTTGATGCTTTGGTTCGCCGTACGGTCGCCTAGGTTGATCGCCTCAATACTCGCGACGACCCTGGTAGGTCTCTTGACCGCCACGGCTTTGGGTCTTGCGCTGTTTCATCAGTTCAACGTCATCTCGGTCGCCTTCATCCCTTTGTTCGTTGGGATGGGGATTGATCTCGGTATTCAGTTCAGTGTCCGCTACCGGGCAGAACGCAGCCCCGGATGTGACGTGGGTCCGGCCCTCCTCGCGACAGCACGCACGATGGGAAAATCGCTGACTTTGGCGGCTACGGCGATCGGCATCGGCTTCTTGGCCTTTGCACCCACAGCCTACTATGGGGTCTCGCAACTGGGTATGATCGCCGGCCTCGGCCTGTTCGCTGCCCTTGCGTTGAACCTCACGCTATTGCCCGCGCTGATCCAGCTCGCTCGACCGCCGGGTGCGCCCCCACGCCCACCCGGCGCGCGGTTGACGCTGATCGACAACTATGTGCTGGAACACCGGAGTCTGGTGCTCGGTGTCGGTGCGGTCGCGGCGTTGATTTCCGCCGTCCTGCTGCCGTTGTTGCACTTCGATTCCGATCCGATGCACCTGCGCAGCGCGAAGGTGGAGTCGGTTGCCACACTGGTTGATCTGATGCGGGATCCGGACCGATCCCCGAATACGTTGGAGATCATGCGGCCAAACCTCGCCGCGGCCGACAGCCTCGCCGCGATTTTCAGGACCGATCCGACGGTCTACAGCGCTCACACTTTGTCGAGTTTCATTCCAACCGAACAGCACGAAAAGATCGCGCTCATCGCCGATGCCGCAAACCTCCTGGATTTCACACTCAATCCCCTCGACGTGGCGGCGCCACCCACCGATGCGGAGGTCATCGACAGTCTGAACCGAGGGGCCGACCAGCTACGTCAAGCGGCAACGGAAGATCCTTCGCTGAGCGCGGACGCCCGTAAGCTCGCCGATGAACTCGACACGCTGGCCCGCGGCAGCCAGTCAGCGCGAGCCCAGGCCGATGAGATGCTGATTCCGGGTTTTGTCACGTCTCTCGAGCAAATACGCAATTTATTGCACCCGCGGCCCGTGAGCATTGAATCGCTTCCGCCTGAGCTCGTGCGCCAATGGCGAGCCGCGGACGGACGGGCGCGTGTTTCTGTCGTACCAAAGGGCGACCCCAGCGACGATGCGGTAATCAGCCGCTTCATCGCCGCTGGAATCAAGATTGCGCCCGACGCGACTGGTACCGCGATCTACCAACAGGCCTATGGTCGCGCCGTGGTCGACGCGTTCATCGAGGCGGGGGCACTGTCATTCGTCGCCATCTGCGGGCTGCTCCTGATTGCGCTGCGCCGAGCGCGTGATGTGGCGATCACCATGACGCCGATCGTACTGACCGGGCTCTTGACCATGGGCACCTGTGTGCTGATAGGGCAGCCGCTCAACTTCGCGAACATCATTGCCTTGCCGTTACTTTTCGGGATCGGCGTGGCGTTCCATATCTACTTCGTGATGTCTTGGCGCGCGGGCGGCTCGCACCTCCTGACATCGAGCCTTGCGCGCGGCGTCTTTTTCAGCGCGCTCGCGACCGCAACCGGCTTCGGCAGCCTCTGGGCCTCCAGCCATCCTGGAACAGCCAGCATGGGGCAGCTCTTGATGATATCTCTACTGTGGACGCTCGCGTCGGCGTTGCTCTTCCAGCCGGCGCTGATGGGCAAAGATCGGACCCATTGATGCTGTCTATCGCCGCAATCGAAAAGAGTGCCAGCGTGAATCAGCGCGGAGGAATATATTCGGCTACAACATTCCCCGTTGGAGCCATCAAATGAGCGACGCGACTGCAGCAAAGTGCCCCTTCAATCACTCCCTTGGCGCCGGCACCTCGAACAAGGACTGGTGGCCGAAGCATTTGCCACTCGACCTTTTGCACCAGCATTCCTCCAAGTCGGACCCGATGGGCAAGGATTTCGACTATGTCAAAGAGTTCAACAGCCTCGACTTCGCCGCGCTGAAAAAGGATCTCGCGGCGTTGATGACGGACTCTCAGGACTGGTGGCCGGCGGACTTCGGCCACTATGGGCCGCTGTTCATCCGCATGGCGTGGCACAGCGCCGGTACCTACCGCGTCGGAGACGGACGCGGCGGCGGCGGCAGGGGTCAGCAGCGGTATGCGCCGCTCAACAGCTGGCCGGACAACGCAAACCTCGAGAAGGCGCGGCGGTTGCTGTGGCCCATCAAGCAGAAGTATGGCCGGAAAATCTCCTGGGCCGACCTCATGATCCTCACCGGCAACGTCGCCCTCGAGACGATGGGATTCAAGACCTTCGGTTTCGCCGGCGGCCGCGAGGATGTGTGGGAGCCCGATCATGATGTTTCGTGGGGTACCGAGAAGCAATGGTTGGGTGCGGACAGGCGCTATTCCGGAGAACGGGACCTGGCCAATCCGCTGGCAGCCGTGCAGATGGGCCTCATCTACGTCAATCCGGAAGGACCGAATGGCAACCCGGACCCGGTGGCCGCCGCCCGAGACATTCGCGAAACCTTTGGCCGCATGGCCATGAACGACGAAGAGACCGTCGCGTTGATTGCCGGCGGCCACAGCTTTGGCAAGACCCACGGTGCCGGTCCCGCGTCTCACGTCGGCCCCGAACCGGAAGGCGCCAACATCGAGGCGCAGGGCCTCGGCTGGAAGAGCACGTTCGGCACGGGTTGGGCGGGAGACGCGATCACCAGCGGCCTGGAGGTCACCTGGACCCGCACGCCGACCAAGTGGAACAACGATTTTTTCAAGAACCTGTTCGGCTACGACTGGGAGCTGACCAAGAGCCCGGCCGGCGCACACCAATGGAAGCCGAAGAACGGCGCGGGAGCGGGCACGGTGCCTGACGCGCACGATAAGTCGAAGCGCATCGCGCCTTCGATGTTGACGACGGATCTCGCGCTGCGCTTCGATCCTGCCTACGAAAAAATCTCGCGTCGTTTCCTCGAACGACCTGACCAGTTCGCGGATGCCTTCGCACGCGCCTGGTTCAAGCTCACGCACCGGGACATGGGCCCGCGTGCCCGGTATCTCGGTCCGGAGGTGCCGAAAGAGGCCCTCATTTGGCAGGACCCGATTCCGGCACTGAACCACGAGCTCATCGATGAGCGGGACGTGGCCGGCCTCAAGGGCAAGATCCTCGCGTCGGGGCTGACGGTCTCGCAGCTCGTCTCGACCGCATGGGCCTCGGCGTCGACGTTCCGCGGCTCCGACAAGCGCGGGGGAGCCAACGGCGCGCGCATTCGACTCGCACCGCAGAAGGATTGGGAAAGCAATCAACCGGCTCAGCTGGCAAAGGTGATCAAGACGCTGGAAGCGATCCGCGGCGAGTTCAACAAGGCGCAGACCGGCGGCAAGCGGGTTTCTCTTGCGGACCTGATTGTTCTCGGCGGGGGTGCGGGCGTCGAGCAGGCGGCCAAGAATGCGGGTCAAAGTGTGACCGTTCCCTTCTCGCCCGGACGCATGGACGCCTCGCAGGAACAGACCGACGTCGAATCCTTCGCCGTGCTCGAGCCGGTAGCGGACGGTTTCCGCAACTACCGTAAAGGCGGGCTCACCGTTGCCGACGAAGCGCTGCTGCTCGACAAAGCGCAGCTGCTGACGCTGACCGCGCCTGAGATGACGGTGCTGATCGGTGGGCTGCGCGTGCTGAACGCCAACGTCGGACCAAGCAAGCACGGTGTCCTAACAAGGAAGCCGGAGACGCTGACCAACGATTTTTTCAAGAACCTGCTCGACATGAGCACGCAATGGACGGCGACGTCGGAGGCGAAGGAAGTGTACGAAGGCCGCGATGGAAAGAGCGGCGAGCTCAAGTGGACAGCCACGCGCGCCGATCTGGTGTTCGGCTCCAACTCACAGCTGCGCGCCCTCGCCGAGGTCTACGCAAGTTCGGATGCGCAGGAGCAGTTTGTCCGTGCCTTCGTGGCGGCGTGGAACAAGGTGATGAACCTGGACCGGTTCGATCTGACGCAGCGCCGCCAAGCTTACTGAGCGAGGTGGAAGTACGGGACCCACTTTTTTCCTCGGCGTATCCAACCGTGCTCAGCCCTTCCCGATACTGCCCGGCGCCTTACGGTCGCGGTATGGGAAGAACCAGGATTTGCGTTCCATGATCCAGTCCAGGTGCACGTGCTTGGGCTCGCGAAAGGCGTCGAGCCCCTCGGACCCAAGCTCACGCCCGATGCCGCTGTGGCGCATGCCGCCGAAAGGCGCCGCGTCATTGTCGGTCAGCGGGTCGTTGATCCAGAACGTGCCGGCCTTGATCGACTCCATCGCGCGCATCGCCGTTGCCAGGTCCTTGGTGTAAACCGAGGCGCCGAGCCCATACTCCGAGTCGTTCGCCAGCCGGATCGCCTCATCGGCATCGGCCACCGTCGTGATCGACAGCACGGGCCCGAAAATTTCCTCGCGCGTCGGGACGCTGCCGTGGCGCACGTTGCTCAAGATCGTCGGCTGGAAGAAGTATCCGGGGAGTCCCGGTGGCCGAAATGCTGCCCCGCCGAGCTCGAGGGTGGCGCCGTCCTGGAGTGCGCGCGCGACTTGGTCCTCGACCCGCCGCACCGCCTCGTGCGAAATCAGCGGACCCAAGTCGGTGTCGGGTAATAGTGGGTCGCCGACCTTGAGCAGGGCGACATACTCCTGCATGCGCCGCGTGAATTCGGCGGCGATGGGCTGCTCGACATAGATGCGCTTGCTCGAGGTGCAGACCTGGCCGGAGTTGAGCAGCCGCGCCCAGGCAACGCCGGGGACCGCGACGTCGAGGTCGGCGTCCTTGAAGACGATGAACGGATCGATTGAACCGAGTTCGAGGTTGACCTTCTTGAGCTGCGCGCCCGCAGCCGCAGCGATCTTGCGCCCGACCGCGACGGACCCCGTGAAGGCGATCAGGTCAACGTCCGGATGCTCGACGAGCGCGGTACCGGTGTCGGCCGCGCCCGTCACGACGTTGACCACGCCGGGCGGCAGCAGGTCATAAACCTCGGCGAGCTTGAGGTTCGACAAGGGGTTCTGGTGCGGCGGCTTGCAAATCACCGTGTTGCCCGCCGCAATGGCCGGCGCCACTTTCCAGGCCATCAGCAGCAGCGGGAAATTGAACGGCACGATCGCAGCGACCACGCCGAACGGCTCCTTGATCGTGAAGTTGAGCTGATGAGGCGCGACCGGTGGTATGGAGTTGCCGTACGACGAGCGCGCCACCTCGCCGTAGTATTCGAAGCACGCCGCCACCCAGTCGATGCAGTCGGTGGCCTCGCACAGCGCCTTGCCGGTCTCCTGGGTCATCAGGGATGCGAGCGCGTGCTCGCGGGCGCGGATTCGGGCGCCGATTTCCCGCAACAGCTTCGCTTTCTCGACGCCTGGAACCTTCCACCAAGCGTGTTGCGCCGCCTTCGCTGCGGCGACGGCACGGGCGACGTCCGCGGAACCACAGTCCGGTACCGTGCCGAGCAGTTGCAGCGTCGCTGGGTTCTGGATCTCTCGCCTCGTCTCGCTGAGCGCGTCGACCCACGCACCGTTGATCAGGATCTTGTGCATGCCGCTATCATGCCTGAGAGGTTCGGTGTCCAGATAGCGCTTAAGACGCCGGCACAGCAGAATGGGCAATGTCCGCCACGCCTGCCGATACAGCCCTGCTCGTCTGGCTCACGCCGTCGATGATCGCGCTATTCCTGTACGGGGTCGGGCAGGGGCTCGTCAAAAAATATATCGGCGAGGTCTCGCCGGCCCGTTTCTGCCTGTACTTTGTGCTGGCCAAGGCGATCGTCAATCTGTCCTGGTTCTTCACGCATGGGCATCCGTCGCTGTTGTCGGCCGACGGCCGGACCTTCCTCGAGCTCGGTGTCCTCGCCTACATTATCGACGGCACCGGCTGGATCCTGTACTTCGAGTCGATCATCGCAGGTCCGATCACCATCGTCGGAACGCTGTCGGCGGCGTACCCGGCGCTCACCGTGGTGTTCGCTCGGATCTTCCTCGGCGAGCACCTTTCTGGCGCGCAGTATGCCGCGGTGGCGCTGGTGATCGGCGGCTGCCTCGGGCTCTCGTATTCGCCGCCGGACGCCGACGTGAAGATTCTCAGCCGGCGGTGGATCCCGCTCGCCTTCCTCGCGCTGATCTGCTGGGCCACGTCCAACACCATCGTCAAGCACGCCTACTCGTTTGCCGAGGCGAGCGAAGTCAACCTCATGGTATGCAATACCCTTGGCGGCATCTTGTCGCTGGGCTTCTATGGCTTCCTCAAGGGCCGGCAGGGAAGGCACTCGCCGCGCGAGTACCTGCACTCGTTCGTACCGATGGGGATGATGGCCGGCGGCGACCTCGGCGTGATGATCGCCAGCCGCTACGGCCCGATCTCCATTGTGGTTCCGCTGACCGGAGCCTACCCGGTCGTGACGCTCGCGTTCGCCGCGCTGATCCTCAAGGAGCGCATCTCGAAACTCCAGTACGGCTGCGTCGGCGCGATCATCATCGGCATGGTGCTCTGCCCGCCGTAGAAGCCGGGCCCCTCGGAGCTCGAGATGGCCCTTACGCGCTGGCAGCGTTCAATTGTTCGATGTCGCTCGTGTCCAAATGCAATCGCGTCGCCGCGACCAATTCGTTCAATTGCTGTACGGTCGTAGCGCTGGCGATCGGGGCAGTGATGCTGGGCCGCGCGATCTGCCAAGCCAGCGCCACACTGGCAGGCGAAGCGCGATGGCGCCTGCCGACATCATCCAGGGCCGCCAGAATTTGCAGGCCGCGTGCGTTGAGAAATTTCTCGACTACACCTTTCCCGCGCGCACTCTTTGCAGCGTCCGCGGCCGTTCGGTATTTACCGCTCAAGAATCCCGAGGCGAGTGCGAAATAGCCGACGACGCCGATCTGCTCTTGCAGGCACAACGGCTCGAGGCCGGATTCGTAGTCGGCGCGCGCATACAGATTGTAGTGCGGCTGCAGTACCTCGTACCGAGGGAGCGTCCATTTGCGGCTTATTTCGAGCGCTTGCGACAAACGCGCCGCCGTGTAATTCGAGGCACCGATAGTTCGAATTTTGCCCGCGTCAATCAACTTTTGATAGGCGCCCAAACTTTCTTCGAGAGGCACGGTAGCATCGTCGCAATGCGAAAAATATATATCAATATGGTCTGTCTGCAACCTGCTCAGCGATGCCTCGACCGATCGTGCGATATGAACGGCCGACAGCCCCTTGCGATCGGGCGCCATCTGCATGCCTACCTTGGTCGCGATCACAACGTCGTTGCGCCGCCCACTGCGCTTCAGCCAACTGCCAATCACGGTCTCGGATTCGCCTCCGCCATGTCCCGGCACCCACACCGAATACACATCCGCGGTGTCGATGAAGTTGAGGCCGGCGTTGACCGACGCATCCAGCACGGCAAAGGACGCGGTTTCGTCCGCGGTCCATCCAAACACATTGCCGCCGAGGCAAAGCGGGGCGACCTGCACTCTTGAACGGCCCAAATTGCGTAGCTGCATTCGACACCTGAGTTCGATCCCCAATCATACAAGAGGGCGGTTATAGCCTCATACAATTTTGGCCTAAGTGCGGGTGTCGCTGAGCCGATACCATTTGCGCACATACAGAGGTGGAAGCGCCGTTACAAGGGCAATTAGGCATGGATTTGAAAACACAACTCGCGCGTTGGTGGACGGCTGAGTGCGGCCCCGGGGCCGCACTCGAGCTCGCCGACCTCAATCGCGCAATTGAACCCCTTTCGGCGCGTCAACGCATCGAGCGCGCCCTGGAACTGCTGCCGGGCAATCATGTGCTGACTTCCAGTTTCGGCGCGCAGTCGGCGGTCATGTTGCATCTCGTGAATACCGTCATCCCCGGCGTTCCTGTCGTTTTGCTCGACACGGGGTATCTCTTCCCGGAGACCTACAACTTCATCGACGCGTTGACCGAGCGGCTCAATCTCAACCTCAAGGTGTTTCGCGCCGACGCCTCTCCCGCGTGGCAAGAGTCCAGATTCGGCAAATTATGGAACCAGGGCCTCGTGGGGATCGAGCGCTACAACCGCATCAACAAGCAGGAGCCTCTGGACCGCGCATTCAATGAGCTGCACGCCGGTACTTGGTTTGCCGGACTGCGCCGCGCGCAAGCCGAGACACGTTCACGGATCTTCCCGGTTGAATTCAAGCGCGGACGCTACAAAGTCAATCCGCTCTTTGACTGGCGCGACGCGGACATCGGCCGTTACCTCGAAAAGCACGATTTGCCGCAGCATCCTCTGTTGGAAAAGGGTTACGTATCGATCGGCGATTGGCACACGACCCGTTCGCTTGCCGAGGTGGAGAGCGCGGAAGAATTGCGCTTCTTTGGCTTGAAGCGCGAGTGCGGGCTGCACGAATGATGCACCGCCCGTGACTAGCCCCCGTGACTAGCCAAAGAGCAGGCGCTCACTCACGGCGCCCAGCATCAGCGCGATCAGGATGCGGGTCATGCGGGCCGGCAGGCGAACGGTGATGCGTGAGGCAATCAATACTCCAGGAATCGACCCGAGCAGGAGAGTGGCCAACACATTGAAGTTTACGTGACCGAGGAACGCATGTCCGAGTCCCGCGATGAGTGTGATCGGCAGTGCATGAGCGATGTCCGTCGCCACCAGCCGGTCTGAGGTGAGCCTCAGGGGATAGAGCGCGAGCAGCATGACCACGCCGAGCGCCCCGGCGCCCACGGATGTCAAGGTAACGGCGACACCCAGCATCAACCCCGCAATTGCCGTAAGCAGGACCTTGTGGCGTTCCACGTGCTCCAGCGCGCGCGTCGTCATTTTGAGGCCGACGCGCTGCAGCTGGGTCTGAAAAATGAGCGCCACCGCAGTCACCAGGAGAATGATTGCGAGGGAGCGCGAGGTGATCGCATCGGCCGCACTCGGCGTTCGACGCGCGAGCCAAAGGCCGAAGACCACCGCCGCCGATCCCGGGACGCTTCCGAGCAGGAGCCGTCCGACGACCGGCCAGTCGACCCGCCGGCTAAATCCGAACGATGCGGTCGCCACGAGCTTCGTGGTCGCGGAAAACAGCAAATCAGTTCCGACCGCAACCGCCGGTGATTGCCCAAAAAAGAGCATCAATATCGGCGTCATCATCGATCCGCCGCCGACGCCGGTAAGGCCAACCATGGTGCCGACCAGAAGTCCCGCGGCTATGTAGAGAGGATTGTCGGCCATAGCTGTTTCGAGTGAGGGTCACGGGAATCTATCGTTAGAGTATCAACTGGTACCCCTGTCACTTAGACCAGGTTGCTATGAAAGTATACGTCGGCGGCACCAATGGCGGGTGATACGATCTCAACTTGCGTTTTTGCGGAGCATTAATGATTACAAAAGCCGAATTTCGACGGCTTATGGGAAGCGGCTTGCGGCGGCTGGCGCAGCCGGGTATGAGCTGACGCATGCGGCCGGCAGTCGCGTTTTGGAGCGGAGGCAAAGACTCGGCATTGGCGCTCGACCGCGTTCGCCGCTGCGCAGCGTACGAAGTCCGGGCATTGATCACCACCGTGAATGCAGAGTTCAGGCGGGTGTCCATGCACGGCGTACGCGAGGAGCTGATCGACCTGCAGTCCGAGGCGATTGGCATTCCCGTCCACAAAATGTATGTCGGCGGCCGGGGCAGCAACGACGACTATGTGCCGGCCTTGCGCGCGGCGTTGCAGACCTTCAAGGACCAAGGCATCACCGACGTGATCTTCGGCGACATTTTCCTCGAGGATCTGCGGCAATGGCGCGAGAGCCTGCTCGCCGGCTCGGGAATGACGGGCGTTTTTCCGTTGTGGCGCGAAGACACCCGCGTTCTTGTGCAAGAATTTTTCGACCGGCGTTTCAAAGCCATCATCTGTTGCACCAACGATGCTCAATTGAAACAACGCGATGTTGGCCGGCCATTGGATGCCGCCTTCGTTCGCGAGTTGCCGGCCGGCGTCGACCCGTGCGGTGAAAATGGCGAATATCACAGCTTCGTTCATGACGGACCGATCTTTTCGCGGCCGATCGCTTTTGAGATCGGCGAGACCGTGTATCGGCCGTTGTTACCCGTTGTGGAGACGCATAACTCCTTGGGCGCGGCGCCCGCTTCGGCGCAGGCCATACCGGTGCCAGCCTTTTCCGGCCCAACGACGACCAAGGGATTCTGGTTCGTGGATTTGCACAGTCGGCCTTGAAGGAGGCGCGTCTCCGTGAAGCTTCCCGCAGACTCCCCGTCCGACACGCAACGCGCATCGCCCTGGTGGCGCGGCGCGGTGATCTATCAGATCTATCCGCGCAGCTATAAAGATTCCAACGGCGACGGCATCGGCGACTTGCCGGGAATCACCGCGAGTCTGGATTACGTGGCATCGCTCGGTGTCGATGCGGTTTGGCTGTCGCCGTTTTTCAAATCGCCGATGAAGGATTTCGGCTACGACGTCGCGGATTACTGCGATGTGGATCCCATCTTCGGCACGCTGCAGGACTTCGATCGGCTGCTGCAGAAGGCGCATGCGTTGGGGCTGAAGATCGTCATCGACCAAGTTTTCTCGCATACCTCGGATCAGCATCCCTGGTTTCGCCAAAGTTGCCAGGACCGGGGCAACCCGCGCGCCGACTGGTATGTCTGGGCCGATCCGAAGAACGACGGCTCGCCCCCGACCAATTGGCAGTCCGTGTTCGGCGGACCTGCTTGGACCTGGAATGCGCGGCGAGGCCAATACTATTTGCACAACTTTCTCACCGAGCAGCCGGACCTGAACGTTCACAATCCGCAGGTGCAGGAGGCGTTGCTCGAATGCGCGCGATTCTGGTTCAAGCGAGGCGTGGACGGTTTCCGACTCGATGCCGTCAATTTCACTTTGCACGATCCATTGCTGCGCGACAATCCGCCGGCGCCGGCGAGTGACCAACCGCGCACACGGCCGGTCGACTTTCAGCAGCCGCTGTATAACAAGTCGCATCCAGACCTGCCGCGGTTCATCGAGCGGATCCGGCAGGTTGCCGATGAATTTGGCGGGCGCTTCACCGTGGCGGAGATCGGCGGTGAGGGCAGCGAACCGGAAATGCAGCTGCTGACTCAGGGTGACGCGCGATTTCACACCGCCTATGGATTCAACTTTTTGTATGCGGATCGATTGACCCCCGAGCTGGTTCGCAAGGCGCTCGGCGCATGGCCCGACACCGAAGGCATGGGCTGGCCCAGTTGGGCATTTTCGAATCACGACGCGCCTCGAGCGGTGACGCGCTGGTCAACGCCCGAGCATCGCGCAGCCTATGCTCAATTGGCCATGCTGCTGCTGGTGTGTTTGCGGGGAAATATATTCCTCTATCAGGGCGAAGAGCTGGGCCTGCCGCAGGCCGACATCGGATTTGACGACCTCAAAGATCCGGAAGCGATCGCGAACTGGCCCGCCACATTGGGCCGCGACGGTGCGCGCACGCCCATGCCCTGGCAATCTTCCGCGCCGTATGCCGGGTTCTCGACGGTGGCCCCGTGGCTTCCCGTGAGTCCCGAGCACCTGGCGCTCGCCGTGGACCGCCAACAGCACGATCCAGGCTCGCAACTTAGCGTAACGCGCCGGCTGATGGAGCTGCGCCGCCGCAGTGCCGTGCTGCGCGATGGTGCGCAGCGGTTCATCGACGTGCCGGCTGATCTTCTGGTGTTCGAGCGCAGTTTGGCCGGACAACGGTTGCTGTGTGCATTTAACTTGGGAACGAGCGAGCGATGCTGGCGGCCCAGCGCGGATCGCGAGTGGCGGATGATCGAATCCGTGGGCGGGGCCGAGGGGTGGAATTTCCCACCTCTCTCCGGTCTGATCGCCCGATGCCTGCCGGCAGCGGCTATCGGCTGACGTGCAACACGTACTTGGCGCAGGACTCCTTCGCGACATAGCTATCAGGGAAGGGCGACTCGCTGCACTTGCGGCGCGTGACGTCGTCCAGCATCGGAAATTCGTTATTCACCACGAGCCGCGTCCAAGCCGCTACCTCTTCATGCCTGCATCCCGCCGCGACAGTAGCTTGGTCCGACGCTGATGCCGTCGCTTTGTTGCAATAGGCGGCAATACGATCGGCAGCGCTCGGATCGGTGGCTTTTACCGTCACGAGGTCTGCGGGAGTCGCCGGCGCGGCGGCAATATCGGCGTTTGTAGCCGGAGCGGGAGCCAGAGCCGGAGCCGGAACCTGCGCCGCAGCTGGTGCCGGGGCCACGGCCTGAGCCAAAGCTGGTGCCGGGACCGCGGCTGGAGCCAAAGCGAGTGCTGGAGTCGCAGCTGCAGCCAAAGCTGCCGCCGGTGGGGCCGAGGCGGGAGCGGGAGCCGGCGCAGTCGCGACATTAGACACATCCGCGGCAGTACTGCTCGGAGTCTTCTCGGTCACGGTAGACGTTGCCGTTGCAGCCGGCTCGGTAATTGTAAGCGTTGCAATATCCGCCACGGCGTTGCCGCGATTTGATTTTTTCTGAGCTGTGAGCGTTTCTGTCGCTCTCCGTGGCGCTGCCGGATGCTCCGCGCAATCATATCGCCACAGATGCGTGGCGGGCATGTCGGGGAGCGCCGTCATGGAAGCACTGAGGCGACAGCCCTCCGAAGGGACGCTCTCGAGCGCAGTCGCGGCGCAATTCTTGGAAATGATGTGGTCGCGCCTGGCTTCACCCAGCTGTGCCGAAATGCTGTCGCCGCGCGAGAGACAAGCGGCCTTGGACATGGGACCGACGATATATACGGGGGCCACTCCCTTCTCATTCGGCATGAACACCGCAAGATAGGCTTGAGTGGAACTGGCATCGACCGATACCAGGGCACAGCCGCTGCCGCGCGGGGTCGCAATCGTCCGCTGTGTGCTGTCGCGTTGTATCTTGTCGCATTGCAGGTCAACTGTTTCGCCCTTGACCAATTCCGCGACGGCCGCCTTCTGATCGTCGTTGAGCATCATCTCGGCGCTTGCGTCATGAGTCGTCAACAGTCTCACCACCGGGTGACCTGAGGCGTCCTCGTCGATTTCCGCAACGGTGCCCGCAATGCGAATGAGGCTGTTGCCGATCCGGGTTTGCGTCGCCACCGCGTTCGCACTGTAGGCCTGAAAGAGCTGCTCTGCCGTGATCAGATAGAGCGGACGCGGTCCAACGGCTGACTCGCGGGGAGAGCGCTCGGCAAATGCCGGGCGAATCGCGGCACTCAATGGCTCTGCAGGGGCAGGGCGCGCGGCCGGGGCAGAGTGCTCGGCGGTAACGGGGTGCTCTGCGGCGACGGGGTGCTCGGCCCTGCGGCTGAACTGGCCGAGCAGCGCGCTCAGCTGATTGGGCGGCAGGTACCAGAGCGTCGCCGCAATCAGGCACAGCACCGCGAGCGCGATGAGGATGCCGAAAAGGTTGCGCTTGGTGTGCGGCTTAGGGTGGGCTTCAGGTGCGGCCATCGGTGCGGCCATCGGTGCGGCCATCTGTGCGGCCATCTGTGCGGCCATGGGTGCGGCGATCGTTGCGGCGATGGGCGCGCCGCAATTTGGGCAAGTCGCGGCCAGATTCGACACCTGGTGAGCACACTCGCTGCAGGCAATGATCGCCATTTAGAAGCGCAGCCCCAATCTGATCGGCACGAATTGCAGACTGTTGTTGTTGTTGGGCAGGAAGTGTTGGTAGCGTGCCTCGATGAAAAAGGCGGTGCGCTGCGCGAGCGCGACTTCGAACCCGAGTCCCGCGTTCCAGGACCTTTGCCAGCCGCTCGTGGTGACTTGTTCCGCGGTGAGGGCAGGGAAGTATCCTGGCCCACAAAAGTAGAAACCGCACACGGTGCCGTTGAGAACGGAGACCTGACGCAGATCGGTTTGCTCGCGATACCAGCCGAAGCCGCCAAACAAATACAACTTCGCGCGCGAGGATCGGTGCGCCAGATCCAGTTGTAGATCCGCGTCGCCCCCATAAACGTTCAGGTCTCCTTCGGTGAAGTTACCCGGCTGAAGATTCAGGTAGTTGTTCGTGACCCGTAACCAGTTGTAGCTTCCGTCGACCCGCAACCCCACAGGCAATGCGGAAGTGGGAAACCAGGTGAACCCCAGTCCGGCATTTCCACCACCGTCGAAGTTCTGATTGGTCGATCCTGTCGTAACGGTGTAGCCGCCGTCGATGTGCACTTCAAATGGTCGATACTTGAGCTCAGGACCGGGCGGCGGCGCGTAGTGCTCGAGCCGCAGTGGCGTTGCGGGCGGCGGCACGGGGGATGAAGGCGGCGGCACCGGGACTGCGGATGGCGAGGCATAGCGGACGCTGTAGCCGCGCGCTTCGAGACAGGCGCTCATTGCGCGCCGGTAATCCGAACGGCGTTTGGCGAGATCGCTTGGCGAACCGGCACTGTTGGGTTCGGTCGGATCGAAGCCGGTCTGTCCTATGGCCCAGCTGTGACATGCATAACGATCAGCGGACTGTTGATCCTGGCTCTGACCGTTCTTCGGATAAATCAACAAACCGGCCGGTGCCCCCAACGCAGGTCCGCTTTGCTCTGGCACGGGGTTCGCCGGGGTTTGCGCCAGCGCGGCGCTCGACACCGCGATCAGCAAGTAGACAAATCGGCACGCAGAAGTCTGTGTAATCATGGCATCCACCGGATCCGATGCGCTCGGCCTCAGGCAACCCACACTCTCTGTATCGCACTTACCTCACAAAAATTTTAAGCACAACGCACGGCAACAAAAAATCAGACAACGCCGCATTTCAGCCGACAGTTGGATGATGGCAGTAAAGATTTGCCAAGAGATTTGATGCTACGCATCACATTCGAGTTGCGTCGCGCAAACTCCGTGCTCGCGCGACTCTCGAGAGAAAGGGGCCGTTGGGTCCGGCCCCCCGATAACTACTTCACCGGCGCCATCACGTGCTGATACGGCGTGCCTGCCCACATTATATAAGGGACGCTGGTATCGGGATCCGCGGCCTTCGGATACTGGCTGTAGAAACTGGCGTCGGCACCCACGACCATGACGTGCGGGCCGGTCTTGATCCAATGATTCTCGGTGGTGGGCTTTTCCGCGTAGGGGTCGGTATTGCTCGCGTCGGTGCCGCCTTCCAGCATGTACATCAGGCCCACTTTACCGGCAGTGGGAGTTTTGTGTCCCACCCAGGCGTGAATCCATTCCATCGCATTGGCATCGGCGCACATCGGATCGGGCCCCGGAGTCGCAGGGTTGTCCGGCATGCACGTGAAACCGTTGGTGCCCTTGCGCAAGGTCCGCATCTTGCCGTCGGCCTCCATTGCGACGATGGTGGCGTTTTTGCCGACGGCCGCCGGTGCAGCGCTCATGGCGCTCTTTATTAGTTCTGCGTCCGTGGGTGCGGCCTTTGCGGCTGTCGGTGCGGCTTTGACGGCCGCCTTCGGCGTGTCGGCATTCGCCTTCGGAGCATCCGCGTTCGCTTTCGGAGTGTCCGCGTTCGCCAGCATCGCCACGCTCAAAGACGCAACGCTGAGCATCAGTATTCCTGAGGTCGTTCTCGCAATCATGGATGATTCCCCCTGTTAGTGTTTGTTCTGGGTCGAGGCTGTGTGAAAACACGGTCGTCAGCCGCCGTAGCTGACATCCATCCGCGGGGAATGTCAAGATTTGTCAAGAGGCGCGCAGGCGTGCCGCCGAACGCCGGCCATAGGCGAGATAGATTGAAATTCCGAGTACCAGCCAGACGAGGTAAACCGTCCACGTCCGCAGCGGAATTCCACTCAAAAGATAAACACACATGAGAATGCCGGCGATGGGCACGATCGGAACAAAGGGTGTCCGAAAGGGCCGCCGGCGATGAGGATCATCGCGACGCAGCACCATCACCGAGAGCGTCACGGCGATGAATACCATGAGCGTACCGACGGACACCAGCTGCACCAGAATCGAGAGGGGAAACAAGCCGGCCAGCACCGCCACCGACAGGCCGCAAATCATCGTACCCCAGTGAGGCGTGCGGTAGCGCGGATGCACGCGGCCAAAGACGGACGGCACCAGTCCGTCGTGCCCCATCGCCATGAGTACGCGCGGCTGCGCCAGCATGACGACCAGCACCACCGAGCCCAAGCCAATCACCGCCGCAAGATCCACGATCGGCAGAAGCCATGTCAGCGACGGACCCGCGCCGCGAAGCGCTACGGAGAGCGGACTTGCACTGTCGAGCATCTGATAGGACACGAGTCCGGTCAGCACCAACGACACGGCGATGTAGAGCAGGCTCACGGCGGCGAGTGACCCAAGGATGCCGATCGGAACATTGCGCTGCGGATTGCGAGTGTCTTGCGCGAGGGTGGCGATCGCGTCAAATCCCAGATAGGAGACGAATACAATGGATGCCGCGCGCAACACACCGCTCCAACCATAGCGTCCGAATCCCTCGTTCGCCGGCATGAACGGCGTCCAATTGCGAGGATGGATGTGCAGGCTGCCGAAGCCCACGACGAGCAACAGCGCCCCCACTTTGAGGGCAACGATGACGCCATTGACGATGCTCGACAGGCGGGCGCCGCGCAGCGCGATGAGAGACAGCGCGGCGGTGAACAAAGAAGCCGGTGCATTGATCCAGCTTCCGGTGGTGATCAGGCCGTGCGGCCCGATGGCGAAAGGCGCGCTCGTGAGCGATGCCGGCACCGCCACTCCCCACTGCGACAGCAGGGACATGAGATAGGCGGACCAGCCTACCGCGATATAGGACGCCGCGAATACGTATTCCAGGAGTAAATTCCAGCCGATGACCCAGGCTGCCGCCTCGCCGAGTGCGGTGTAAGTAAACGTGTACGCGCTGCCTGCGGCTGGGATCATGGCGGCGAGCTCGGCGTAACACATGCACGTCAGCGCGCAACCGAGGCCCGCAATCAAATAGGACAGCACGATCGCCGGCCCTGCATATTGCGCGGCGGCGTTGCCCGTGACGACAAAGATTCCGCCGCCGACAATGACGCCGACGCCGACGAACAGCAAGTCGAGCGGCCCGAGAACTCGCCGCAGCGTGGCGCCGCCGGACTCTCCTTCGAGGTCGGTAATTGTCTCCGTAATGGGCTTGCGATGAAACCAGTCTCGCGACAAGTTCACGGACCACCAACTTCGACGTTTTGGGTCGCCATGCTCCACAATATCGTGTCTCGCCGGTGACCGATAGGATGATGCTACGATCATTGACTCGCGAGAGTCGGCGGCTCACGCGAGAGTCGTCGATCCATTAAATCAAGCTTAGGTGAACTGTGCCCGGACGCGCCAAAACGTTTTTGCTGATGCTGGTCCTATCCGCGGGTGTCGGGATTGCGGCTTCCGCGGCGGATACGCCCCTTAGGAGCACTGCCGACGCAGTGGGTCCGCCGCGCGATGCGCCGAGCGCGCTGAAACGATTGATTGGCGAGTACCGCTCGGCAGAGGCGCAGCTCACGATTTACGAGGAAGGCGGGCGGCTGTTCGCAAATGGATTTGGATTGCAGCACGCGCCGTTGCAGCGGCTGAGCGCGACGCGCTTTTCGAGCGAGGACAAGCGGCCTGCAACCCGCGTGGAATTCGAATTGGATCGAGACGGGCAAGAGTCCGCGGTTGTAGTCGGCGGCAGCCGGATGCAATTCACGGACATCGGCCGCGAAGTTGTGGAAAAGATTCGCGCCGGCGTGCAGGCAGACTCTGGTCGGCTGCGCGCTGCGGCGCTCGCGGCCAAGCCGCCGATTGAACCTGATCCCAAGCGGCCATTTGATCTGGTTGATCTGGCAAGCGTCGAACCGACCATCAAGTTCGATATTCGCTACGCGACTTCAAACAACTTTATCGGATTCCCTCTCTATGAGCGGCCGGGGGCGTATCTGCAAAGGCCGGCGGCTGAGGCCCTTGGCCGCGTCGAGCGCGCGCTGGCGCCTAAGGGATACGGCTTGCTCATCCACGACGCTTACCGGCCCTGGTTCGTGACCAAGATGTTTTGGGACGCGACGCCGGAATCGGCGCATGTTTTTGTGGCTGATCCGTCGCAAGGATCGCGGCATAACCGCGGCTGCGCCGTGGATTTGACGCTGTACGATTTGAAGTCGGGCAGGGCCGTGCAGATGACCGGAGGCTACGATGAGATGTCGCCGCGATCCTATGCGGATTATGTCGGCGGAACGAGCCGCCAGCGCTGGTTGCGGGAACTGCTGCGCAGTCAAATGGAAGCGCAGGGATTTGCGGTCTACGCGGAAGAGTGGTGGCATTTCGACTACAAGGACTGGAGCGACTATGCCATCGGCACGGCCACGTTCACGGAGCTTCGCGCCGCCTCATGAAACCTAGCGGAACGCTTGCGGGACTGAAAATCATCGAGATGGCCGGGATAGGGCCTGCGCCATTTTGCGCCATGATGCTCGCGGACCATGGCGCGGAGGTGATCCGTATCGTGCCGCCCGGCACCGAGCGGCCGGGAATTCTCGATTTGAGCAAGGACATTCTGGCGCGCTCGCGCAAATTCATGATCGTGGATTTGAAGCAGCCGTCGGGCGTCGAGGCAGTGCGTGATCTTTGCAAAACCGCGGACGGGCTGATCGAAGGGTTCCGGCCGGGTGTGATGGAGCGGCTGGGACTTGGCCCCGAACTGCTGTTGAAGGACAACGCCAAGCTGGTGTACGGCCGGATGACCGGCTGGGGCCAAAGCGGACCTCGCGCTCACACGGCCGGACACGATATCAATTACATCGCTTTATCCGGCGTGCTGGACTGTGTCGGACGGAGCGGCGATAAGCCGACTCCGCCCGTCAATCTCATCGGAGATTTCGGCGGCGGCGGCATGCTGCTGGCATTCGGAATGCTGGCCGCGATTTTGCACGCCGAGAAAACCGGCCAAGGGCAGGTGATCGACTGTGCGATGGTCGACGGGTCAGCCCTGCTCGCATCCATGATCTGGAGCTTGGCCGCGCAAGGTGTTTGGTCGGACAAACGCGGCGACAACATGCTCGATACCGGCGCGCATTTCTACGACACCTACACTTGCGCGGATGGCGGCCATATTTCGATTGGGCCCATCGAACCGAAGTTCTATGCCGAGTTCCGGCAGCGATTGGGCATCGCTGACACGGCCGAGTTCGCACGCCAGCATGACAGGGCGGCGTGGCCGGCGCTCAAACAGCGGCTCGCCGGCATCTTCGCCGCCAAGACCCGGCAGGAATGGTGTGCGATTTTCGAAGGCAGCGATGCGTGCGTCGCGCCGGTGCTGTCCATGGCCGAAGCGCCCCACGATCCGCACAATGCCGCACGAAAGACATTCGCCACTGTCGATGGCGTCATGCAGCCGCGGCCGGCGCCGCGCTTCTCCGCCACGGCAGCGGCGGAACCGGTCATGGCGAAAATCGCCGCCGGCACCGATTCATCGGCGCTGTTGCGCGTGATCGGATACAGCGATGAAAAAATCGAATCCCTGCGCGCGTCAGGTGCGGTCTCTTAGGAAACCCTGCAGCACGGCCATGAAGGCATCCAGCTGATCGTGGTGCACCCAATGGCCGGCGTCGGCGAAACTGACGACGCGCGCGTGGCGGAAGTACCGGGCGCGCCCGTCTTTCTCGGGATTCGATGCCCAGCTCTTGTCGCCGTAGCAAAGCAGCGTGGGACAGCTGATGGCGCCCCACAACTCCTGCAACTCCCCGGGGGCGATGTCGACGGGAGGGAACACGTGCATGTAATTGTCGAACTTCCAGCTCCACGTGCCGTCTTCGTTGCGGCTGGCGGCGTGCTGCGTAAGATGCTGCGCTTGTTCGGCGCTCAAGTACTGGTTCTCGCTGCGCATCCGTTCCAGGGCGTCGGCCAGCGTTGCGTAGCGGCGCGGGCTGCGCGCGCTCACCGCGCGCCGATCGCGTATCCATTCCTGCCAGCGCTGTTGCAGACTCAGCTGCTGCCGTTCGGCCAGCATCTTCGGCGACGGTCCCAAGCCTTCGATGGCGGCCACACGCCGCACATTGTCCGGATACAATCCGCTGTAGCGAAGCGCAATGTTGCCGCCGAGAGAATGCGCCACGATCGTGACGGGAGGCAGTTCGAGCTGATGGATGATCTGCGCGAGGTCATAGACATAGGCTGCCATCGAGTAGTCGCCATCCGGGGACCAGGCGCTATCGCCGTGACCGCGCAAATCCGTGGCCATCACGTGCCAGTCGGCGCGCAGGCGGTCCGCCACCCAATCCCAGCTTCGGCAATGATCCCGGCCGCCATGCAGGAGCAACAGAGGCGGCGCCTGCGGGTTTCCCCAATCGACGTAGTGAAGCTTTAGGCGCTGGGAAATGTAACTATGAGAAGTAGGGCTGGCCGTGATCATGTTCAGAATTGTCTATGTCGATCGAGAAGTATAATCGCATCCCCGTGATCATTGGCGTCGGGCAGATCAATGATCGCGATGAGAATGACCGGAAGGCATTGGGTCTTGACTCGTTGGAGCTGATGGAGACCGCGCTGCGTGCGGCGGACGTGGATGCCGGCGGCGGATGGCTCGCGCAGCTCGACTCTCTGGGGGTCGTCGACCAAATCTCCTGCCCGGAACTCGGCGACGTGTCGGCTCCCCTGGCGCAGCGCGTCCGTGCGGCCCCGCGCATTTGCTACAAATCAGGCTATGCCAGCGGTGACAGTCCCGTGCGCTTGCTGAATGAGGCCGCCAATCGCATCGGCGCCGGCGAGGTCAAAGTCGCGGCCATCGTCGGCGGCGAAGCGCTGCGCACGGCGGCGCAGCGGGCGGCGGTGCGGCGGGCCGCGAATCCGGGGCAGGGAGGCGGCGAGCCTTCGGACAATGCCGTGCGCGCGGTGGCCATGCGTCGCGGACCCTCGTATCGCCATCGCTATGGACTCATTGCACCCGTGGATGTGTATCCGCTGTACGAGAACGCATGCCGGGCCGCGTACGGGCAGACGTTGGCGCAGGGCCAAGAAGAGAGCGCCGAGATCTGGTCGCGTTTCTCGGCGGTGGCGGAAGGCAATCCTGGCGCCTGGCTGCGAAGGCGCGTGTCGGCGGATGAAATCAAGACTGTGTCCAAGGCAAATCGCGCCATTGCCTTTCCTTATGCCAAGCTGATGGTGGCCAACAGCAGCGTGAATCAAGGCGCCGGCTTTCTCGTGACCAGCTTGGGGGAGGCCCGCGCGCGCGGCATCAGCGACGATCGAGTGATCTTCGTCGGACGGGGCGCAGCGGCGCATGAACCGGTCGATCTGATGGCGCGCGCGAGCTTCGCGCAATCGCCGGGCATGGCCGTGTCGATTCGCAAGGCGTTGGAATTAAATGGATTGGCGACGGCCGATCTGGATTACGTTGAACTCTATAGTTGTTTTCCCTGCGTGCCGAAAATGGCGCGACGCCTGATCGGCTGGCCGGTTGAGCGCGCCGCCAGCGTCTTTGGCGGCCTGACCTTCGGCGGAGGCCCGGTCGGCAATTACATGAGTCATGCGGTGGTGAGCATGGTACTGGCGTTGCGGCAGGCCGGGCGCCATGGATTGCTGTTCGCGAACGGCGGTCTCGCCACGCACAATCACTCGATCGTCTTGAGCCGCGCGCCGTTCGCCCCGGACAGCTTTCCGCAGCGCTTCGACTATCAGGCCGAGGCGGATGCGTTGCGCGGGCCGGCGCCGCGCGTTCAAGAAGACTACCTCGGCCCTGCGACGGTGGAAACCTACACCGTGCTCTACGACCGCGAAGGCGCGCCCCAGCAAGGGGCCGTCATCGGGCGCAGCCCGAGCGGGGCGCGTTTCATCGCCAAAGTTCCCGCCGCCGACGGCGCGACGATCCACTGGCTCACTTCAGGCGAGCAGGAGCCCGTCGGTGCGGCGGGGACAGCGGTGCTGGGTGCGGATGGCGATACCGTGTGGGTCAGACCCGTTCGATGATAATGGCGGGGGCCATGCCGCCGCCGGCGCACATGGTCGCCAGTCCCCGCTTCAAATCGCGCCGCTCGAGCTCATCCAGCAAGGTGCCGATCAAGATGGAACCCGTCGCGCCGATGGGATGGCCGAGGGCGATCGCGCCGCCATTCACATTCACCTTGTCGCGATCGAGCTTGAGATCGCGAATGAATTTTTCGGCGACCACCGCAAAGGCCTCGTTGATTTCCCAGAGGTCGATATCGTTGGGCGTAAGTCCTGCGCGTTGCAGCGCCTTTCTCGCCGCCGGCACCGGGGCGTTCAGCATCAGGGTGGGCGAGTCGCCCATGTTGGCGTAGGCGAGGACGCGGGCGCGGGCTTTGAGTCCGCGTTTGCGCGCGTACGCCGGCGAGGCGATCAACAGCGCGGCGGCGCCGTCGACCACACCGGAACTGTTGCCGGCATGATGAATATGCGTTATCTCAAGACCCGGATGCTTCTTGAGAATCAGGCCGCGGTAAGTCGTGCCGCTCGGGTCCAACGCGTAATCCGCGATGGCGGCGAATGAGGGCTTCAACGCCGCCAGTCCCGCCGCGGTCGTTTGCGGACGCGGAAACTGCTCATGCCCGAGCGCCAGGCTGCCGTCCGGATTCAATACGGGGACCAGGCTGCGGCTAAAATGGCCGCCTTCAATGGCGCGAGCCGCGCGCTGTTGGCTTTCCAGCGCCAGCGCATCGACGTCGGCGCGGCTGATCCCTTCCAATGTCGCGATGGCATCGGCGCAAACGCCCTGGTGCGATTGTGGGTGCAGGGCGCGCAGGCGCTCATTGCCCCGGTCCATGAACGGCGACCCGTGCGGCAATCCGGCAGTGAAGGACATCATCTCCGTACCGCCGGCGACGATAAGATCCTCCATGCCCGACATGACCGCCGCGCTGGCCAGGTTCACGGTGGTGATGCCGGATCCGCAAAAGCGATCCAGGGTCACGCCGCTGGAGACGATATCGTAGCCGGCGTCCAACGCCGCCATTCTCCCCAAGTCCGCGCCCTGTTTATCGACCTGCGTGGAGGTGCCCCAAATGACATCGTCGATTTCCTTCGTGTCCAAGCGATTGCGCTCGGCGATGGCCCTGAGCACGGTCGCGCCCAAGTGTTGAGGGTGCAGGTGCGCGAGCGCACCCTTGTCGACCTTGCCGATGCCGCGCGGCGTGCGGCATGCATCAATGATCAATGCGTCAGGCATGAGCTTCCCCAATGAGCGGTGTGGCATCATAGTAAGGTTGGCCACCGCGGTTGGCCACTTTTTACGGCGAATGCGGCGCGCGTTACGGCGGAATCAGCGCCTGTCGGGGGAATGAAGTGCAGGAAGGACAGGCGATCGAGTCAGCGGCTGTCGGCGTGAGCGATGCCATCTTGTCGCGTCACTCGTGCCGATCGTTCACCCGTCAGGCAGTGGCCACCGCGACGATTCGCCAGCTGCTGGAGACGGCGCGTTTTGCGCCTTCGGGCGGCAACTTGCAGCCTTGGATCGTGCACGTGCTCACGGGAGAGTCGATGGCGCGGTTTCGCGCGCAATTGACGCCGCAGTTTCTCGCCAAACCCTTTGGCGGCACCGCGGAATATCACGTCTATCCGCCGGAATTGAAGGAACCGTACCGCGCGCGCCGCCACAAAAACGGCGAGGACTTGTACCGGCTCATCGGGGTGACGCGCGAGGACAAGGCGGCGCGGCATCGGCAGTTCGCGCGCAATTATGATTTCTTCGGTGCGCCCGTCGGGATGTTCTTTTTCCTCGACCGCAGCATGGGGCCGCCGCAGTGGTCCGACCTCGGCATGTTCATCCAGAACATCATGCTGCTCGCCCGCGAACAGGGCCTGGAAACCTGCCCGCAAGAATCCTGGGCCATTTGGCACAAAGAAGTGGCCGAATTCCTACAGGTGGATTCGGCCTTCATGCTGTTCTGCGGTCTGGCGCTGGGGTACGGCGATTACTCGGCGCCGATCAATCGACTGCGCACCGACCGTGCGGCGATCGAGGAATTCGCCGTCTTCCATGCCTGATCAGCCACGCAATCGCCTCGAGGGAGTAAGCCATGCCCGTGCTTGATGTGCCGCCGCCCGCTTTCATGCAGGATCCGGACATTCAAATGTTCGCCGATTCGGCGAACCGCTTCTTCGAACGCGCGGCGCCCCCCGAGCGCGTGCTGGGCTGGCGCGAGGCCGGGCAAGTCGAGCGCTCCTTCTGGCGCGAGACCGGGGCGGCGGGATTCCTAGGTGTCACGGTGCCGGAGGCGTATGGCGGCCCTGGGGCCGACTTTCGTCACGAGCTGGTGCTGCTCGATGTGGTCGCGCGGCAAAATCTCGAGGGTTTCGCACTGGGGCTGCACAATGTCATCGTCACGCCCTACATCGTGCTGCATGGGACCGAGGAGCAGAAGCGCCGCTGGCTGCCGAAGCTCGTTTCCGGCGAACGGGTGTGCGCCATCGCCATGAGCGAGCCCGGCGCGGGCTCGGACCTGCAAGCCATTCGCACCACGGCGCGCCGCGACGGCGACGGCTATGTCATCAACGGTTCGAAGACCTTCATCTCCAACGGGCAACTCGCCGATTTCATTGTCGTCGTCGCCAAGACCGACCCGGCGCAAGGCTCGCGCGGCGTGTCCTTGGTGGTAGTGGAGACGGACGAGGCGCAAGGATTCAGGCGCGGCAAGAAGCTCGACAAGATCGGGCTCGATGCCCAGGACACCTCCGAGCTTTTTTTCGACGATGTGTGGGTGCCGGCCGAAAACCTGCTGGGCATGCAGGAAGGCAAGGGATTTTCCCAGCTGATGGCGGAGCTGCCGCGCGAACGGCTGCTGATCGCCATCGGCGCCGTCATCACCATGGAGAAGGCGCTGGAAACGACCATCGAGTACGTCAAGAATCGCAAGGCGTTCGGTCAGCGCCTCATGGATTTTCAGAACACGCAATTCAAGCTGGCCGAGGCCAAGGCCAAGGCCACGGTGGCCAAGGTGTTCGTCAACGACTGCATCGCGCGCGTGCTCAACGGTTCGCTCGATGGCACCACCGCGGCGATCGCCAAGATGTGGGCGACGGAAACCGAGTGGCAGATCGTGGATGACTGCCTGCAATTGCACGGCGGCTACGGCTACATCAACGACTATCCGATCGCCCGGATCTTTCGCGACTCGCGCATTGCGCGCGTTTTCGGCGGCTCGACCGAGATCATGAAGGTCATCATTGCGAGATCGCTGTGAGCGCATTCAAGGAACAGCTCCTGGCCGGTAAAGCGGCCTTCATCGCCGGCGGCACCAGCGGCATCAACCTAGGCATCGCCAAGCGCTTTGCGGAGTTGGGCGCGCGCGTGGCGGTGGCCGGGCGGAACCCTGAGAAGGCAGCCAACGCGGCGGCCGCGATCGGCGCGGGCGCGCTGGGGTTCAGCTGCGATGTACGCGACTATGCCGCCACGCGAACCGTGCTCGAGAGCATCGCGAAACAATTCGGACCTTTGGACATCGTCGTCTCCGGAGCGGCGGGAAACTTTGTGGCGCCGGTGGTCGGACTGTCGGCCAACGGTTTTCGCACCGTGGTGGACATCGATCTGAACGGCACCTTCAACGTGTTTCGCGGCGCCCATGACCTGCTGCGCAAGCCCGGTGCGTCGTTGATCGCCATCAGCGCCGGTCAAGCGGTGCGTCCCATGATGGGCCAGGCGCATGTCTGCGCGGCCAAGGCCGGCGTGAATCAGCTGATTCGCGTGTTGGCCATGGAATGGGGTCCCTCAGGTGTGCGTGTCAACGGGATCTCGCCGGGCCCGATCGCCGGCACCGAAGGCATGGCGCGCCTGGCGCCGACTCCCGAGGCCGAACAGGCGATAACGAGCCGGATTGCCTTGCGCCGCTACGGCGCCATCGCGGAAATCGCGGAGAGCGCGGTTTTCCTGTGCAGCGATTCGGCGGCGTACATCACCGGCACGATCCTCGACTGCGACGGCGGCTCTCAATTAGGAGACTCGCGATTGGGGGATGCGCGCTGAGCCGCGCGTTCGATGCGCGCCGACCTGAGCATCAGCACCGCCGCGTACACCACCACGATCAGCACCAGCCAGCGCATCCAGTCAATCGGCAGGGACCACACGACGAAGGCGGCCAGCAGAACTCCCGGAATGCCCCCGATCGCGAGGCCGAGCGCCGCGCTCACGTTGTAGCGCCCGCTGCGCACAAAGCGTGCCCCGCCGACCGGCATCAAGAGGGCGCACGAGCCCATCATGATGGGGAAGGCCGCCAAGGGACTCATGCCGAGCAGGCTCACCAGAATCAGGCAGGGCGCGAACAGCCCGACCCCCAGCATCATCAATGCGCCCAGCAGAAAATTGACGCCGACCGCGAAGATCAAGGTCGGCCCGTGCAAGGCCAGGGCGTCGCCGCCCCCCGGCACCCAGTCGAGGTTTTTCGCCAAGAACAGCAGCGCGGCGCACATCAGTGCCCCGCCCATGCCGAGCTGAATCGCGCGGCGCGACAGGCGCGAGACGATGCCGACGCCCAGCCACGCGCCGAGCACGGCTGCGGCAATCATGCTGACCAAGGTGATCAGGTCGACACTGACGATGGCGATAAAAATCAGCGCCTCGGTGATCGCAGGCAGCGCGTGGCCCGTGTTCAACGTGCCTGGAATCTCATCGTCCGGCATGCGGCCGCGCAGCTTGTAGTAAGCCGTCGTGGGCGCAAAGCAACCGATACCTAATGTGTCGAAAAAATTCGTGACGAAGCCCACGAGCAGATCCGAGACGCGCGGCCTGCGGGGCCGTGCAGGGTCCGCGCCGCGCGCTCGTTCCAACCACCACCAGCGCCCGATATAGGTCAACGCCATCAACCCGATGGCCGCGAGCAGGGCGAGTCGGCCGATGTTCACTGGCTGCATGCCTATTCCATCTCGGGGTAGGGACCCTTGCCGCCGTCGGCGATGAAGCGATCGACGCGCCCCTGAAGCACGGGAATCGGCACGGATCCCAGTTCGAGCACGGCGTCGTGGAAGGCGCGGACGTTGAATTTGTCGCCCAGTGCTTTTTCCGCCTTGGCTCGAGACTTCAAGATCGCGTCCTCGCCCAAGTAGTAGGACAGCGCCTGCGCGGGCCAGGCAATGTAGCGGTCGATTTCCGTGTCGATCTCATGTAAGGGCAGGGCTGTGTGCTCGCGAAAATAGGCGATGGCCCGATCCCGGCTCCAACCTTGGGAATGAATGCCGGTGTCGACCACCAGCCGCGCGGCGCGCCAGATCTGGTAGTTCAGCATGCCGAAGCGGTCGTAGGGCGTGTCGTACATGCCCATCTCAACGCCCAAGGTTTCGCAGTACAGCGCCCAGCCTTCGCCATACGAGGAGAGATAGGTGTGCTGCCGAAATTCCGGTTGCTGCTTGTGCTCCAGCGCGATCGGCATCTGGAAGGCGTGGCCGGGCGCGGACTCATGCAGCGTCAGCGCGGTCAAATTGTAGAGCGGCCGCCCGGGTAAGTTATAGGTGTTCAGCAAGTACACGCCGGGACCGCCGCGGCCCGAGGTATAGAAAGGCGCCAGATCGTCGGGCACCGGTTTGATCGCAAAGCGCGCTCGCGGCAACAGACCGAAGAACTGCGACGCTTTGCCGTCGAAGCGCTTGGCAATCCACGCCGCACGCATGAGCAGCTCCTCGGGCGTCTTCGCATAGAACTGCGGGTCCTTGCGCAGGAACGCGAGAAATGCGGGAAAGTCCCCGGCAAATCCGGTTTCCTTCATCGCGCCGAGCATCTGCTCGTGCAGGCGCGCGACTTCCGCTTCGCCGAAGGCATGAATCGCCGTCGGGTCCTGATCGAGCGTGGTGAATTTCAGGATCCTGGATCGGTAGTAGGCTTTGCCGTCCGGCAGGTCGTACGCGGCCAAGGTGGTGCGCGTACCCGGAAAATATTCGCTGCGTATGAAAGTCAGCAGTTCCCGATAGGCAGGCTGCACGGTGTCGCGAATGACGCCGATCGCCTCATCGCGTAGGGCCTTGCGATCGGACTCCGCGATGCCCGGCATGTCCTTGAACGGCGTGTAGAACAGGCTCGCCTCGGGGGTCGCGTCCGTGACCGCGGTGATCGAGGCGTCGCGCCCCTCGAGCGTGACCTTCGGCGGCGTGAATCCGCGCTTCAACCCGGCACGCATGTCATCCGTCTGTTCATGGAAGTAGCGCGGAATGTCGCGCATTTGGCTGATCCAATTGCGGTAGTCCTGCAAGCTCCGATATTGCCGCCGCGCCGTATAGCCGAGATCGGTCCAGAACGTCGTGTCCGAATTGGCGGGCATTTCATATTCGCGAAATTTTTGATCGGCGATCAGCGCCTCGATCTGCGGGTGATAGACGTCGTAGTTCAATTGTTCGGCCGGCGAGAGCTCGGCCCGCGGAATCGCATCGAGCTGCTTAAGCACTTCCTGCCACTTCTGCAGACGCAGCGCCTGACTGTCCGCATCGACCTTGGGCAGATGGTCCTGGATGCGCTTTTGCGCATCTTCGTTGTCCGGGAACTGCTCTTCGCGCCACTTCCACTCATCGCCGTAAATGGCTTGCAATCGCGCATCGGCGTTGGGCGCCTGGTTGCAGGCCGAGAGCGCCAAAAAAGCCGCGGCGAGAGAAACCGCGGTGAGAGGAGCGGCTGCGAGAGAAGCTGCCGCGAGAGAAGCGGCTGCGAGAGTCCGGGGTATTAAATGCATGGAGGATCCCTTTGTTCTTTGAGATTCAAAAGCGCTGTAGATCGAAGGCGGCAACTGGAATCGGCGGCTCGCGGCCGGCCACCAGGTCCGCGACGAGTTCCGCCGTGAACGGCGCGAGGGTCAGTCCGATGTGCTGATGGCCGATGGCATAAAACAGCTTTGCCGGTCCCGGCGCGCGGCCGATTCCCGGCAGATAGTCGGGCAGTACGGGGCGCGAGCCCAGCCAGCTCGGGCCTTCGAGTTCGCAGGCATAGCCGAGGGCGCGCAGTTGCCGGCGCAGGCGCGCGGGCTTGCGGGCATCGGCGGGCGCATCCGGATCCGCAAACTCCATGTAGCTGGTCGCGCGCACGCGCCCGCTCATGGGCGTGACCACGATGCGTGCATCGACGTAGGCAACGGGCGCGTCGAAAAAACTGGACTGCCCGGGCATTTCGACGTGATAGCCGCGCACGGCCTGCAGCGGCGCACGCAATCCGAACGGTGCGAGCAGCGGCGCGGAACGCACGCCGCCGCACACCACAGCACTGTCCACGAGCAACGCCGGCGCCTCGCTCAAGATTTCAATCTTGTCGCCGCGTGGACGCAGCCCCTTCACATCCAGTTGCCGGAACGCGGCGCCGCATTGCAATGCCGCGGCCACCAGCGCGCGCACGGCCTCGAGAGGGTCGACGATGTACGCCGAGTCCGCGAACCAGAGCCCCGCCGCCGCGGCGGCATTGGCGCCGCGCTGCGCCGGCAAGAGCTGCTCGGCGGTCATCGGGCGGGCCTCGACCTCGATTCGAGCCAATTCTTGGGCATAGCGGCGCATATGAGCTGCGGCTTTCGGTCCCAAGGCAATCTCATAGTGTCCGCGCCGGCGCAACAGCTCGGGGCGGCCGATGGCTTTGACCCAGCGTTCCCACGCCTCGGCGGAGGGGCGCACCAGCGGCGCCAGGTGGCGCGTGTTTTCGGTGCGGTGAAATGCCGCGGAAGCAAACTTGGCGATCCACGGCGCCATGCGCAGCGCCTGGCGCGGCGCGAGATCCAGCGCGCCGCCGAATCGGAACAGCTCGCGATAGAATCCGAACAGCAGCCCCGGCGAGGGCAGCGGCTGCACCAATTCGGCCGCGATATGCCCGGCATTGCCGAAGCTGGCGCCCGCCGTGCCCGGCGCGGCGCGATCCAGCAGCAAAACCCGGCGCCCCTGGCGCGCCAACGCGAAAGCCGCGGCCGCGCCGATCACCCCGGCGCCGACCACCGCGATGGTGTCTTGCTCATCCATGGCAGCACCGTATACGATCTACGATCGTGCAGGCAACCCCTACGGAACGCGTTCATGACTAAGCCCTACCCCTGCTCCTGGTCCGGCGTGTTTCCGGCCGCGACCACGCAGTTCGATCAGTCGATGCAGGTCGATTTGCCTGCCACGCAGCGGGTGCAGAAGGCCCTGCTCGACGATGGCGTTCACGGCCTGGTTTTGATGGGGACCGTGGGCGAGGGCAACTCGCTCAACGCTGACGAGAAACGCAAGGTCCTGCAAGCGGCTGTCGAGGTCAGCCAAGGCAAGGCGCCGGTCATAGTCGGGGTCTCGGAATTCACCACGGCGACGGCGGCCGGCTTCGCGCGCGACGCCGAGCGCCTGGGCGCCAGCGGCCTGATGGTGCTGCCGGCCATGGTGTACGTACCGACCGCCGCCGAACTCGAATACCATTTCAGGACCGTGGCGGCAGCCTGCGGGTTGCCCATCATGCTGTACAACAATCCGCCTTCCTACCGCGTGAACATCGACATCGCGACGCTCGCGAGCTTGGCGGATGTCCCCAATATCGTCGCGATCAAGGAGTCCGCCGCCGATTCGCGCCGCTTCACCGACATCATCAATGCGTTCGGCGAGCGCTTCGTCCTGTTCGCGGGCCTCGATGATGTGGCCTTCGAAGGCCTCACCCTCGGGGCGAAGGGCTGGGTCTCCGGCCTGACCAATGCCTTTCCGGTGGAATCGCTGCGCTTCTACGAGTCATTGCGCCGGGGCAACCTCGATGAGGCGCGCCGCATCTACCGCTGGTTCATGCCGCTGCTGCATCTGGATGCGGAACACGATCTGGTGCAATCCATCAAGCTCGCGGAGCAAATCATGGGCCGAGGCTCGGAACGCGTGCGTCCGCCGCGCCTGCCGCTGGCGGGCGAGCGGCGCGCCGCGGTGATCGCCATGATCGAACGCGCGCGCGACACGCGGCTCACGCTGAATGGTTGAGACAGGTTCCTAGCATGCGCTCGATTCGGGTCATCGATTCGCACACCGGCGGCGAGCCCACACGCCTGGTACTCGAGGGCGGCCCTGAATTGGGGGATGGACCGCTGGCGGAGCGTGCGCAACGTTTTCGCGAACATTTCGACGACTATCGCTGCGCCATCGTGAATGAGCCGCGCGGCTCGGACCCGTTGGTCGGCGCGCTGCTGGTCAAACCGCATCGTGCCGACTGCGAGTTCGGCGTCATCTACTTCAACAATGTGGGCTACCTGGGGATGTGCGGCCACGGCACGATCGGCCTGGTCGCCTCGCTCAAGGCCGCCGGCATGCTCGCCCCGGGCGCTACCAAGATCGACACGCCGGTGGGCGCCGTGGATGTCGAACTGCGTCCCGATGGCCGCATCAGCGTGGCCAATGTGGTGAGCTACCGCGCGCAATCGCAGGTCGCGGTGAACGTGGCGGGGATCGGCCGGGTGGTCGGCGATGTTGCCTGGGGAGGCAACTGGTTTTTTTTGGTCTCCGAGCACGGCCAGAGCATCAATCTGGAGCGGGTCGATGCCCTGACCGATTTTTCGTGGAAGGTGCGCGCGGCGATCAATGCGCAGGGCCACCCGCTGGTCGATCACGTCGAGCTCTTCGGTCCTGCGGTTCAGTCCGGCGCCCACAGCCGCAATTTCGTGCTCTGTCCCGGCAAGGCGTACGATCGGTCGCCGTGCGGCACGGGTACCAGCGCGAAGCTCGCCTGTCTGGCCGCCGACGGCAAGCTGCCCGAGGGCGCTGTGTGGGTGCAGGAGAGCTTGATCGGCAGCACCTTTGAGGCCAGCTTTCGCTGGCACGATCGCAGCAAGGGCGAGGTCGTGCCGACCATCACCGGCCGCGCGCACGTCACCGGCGAGAACCTGCTGCGGCTCGATCCCGACGATCCTTTCTGCTGGGGCATTCGCGCATGACCGAAATGCTCGTGCAGTCCATGACCAGCCAGCTGATCGTGCGATTCCGCGACCGTATCCTCTCAGGTGCCTACGCACCCGGCTCGGCGCTGCGCCAGGACAGTCTCGCGGCAGAATTCGGCACGAGCAAGATCCCGGTGCGCGAGGCGCTGGTGCAGCTGCAATCGGAAGGCCTGGTCGATATATTTCCGAATCGCGGTTTTCAGGTGCGCCCGCTGGCGAGCGCCGAACTGGACGAAGTATTCAGGCTGCGGCTGCAGATCGAACCCGGCGCCGTGGCGCGCGGCGCGACGCTGGCGGGCGCCGCCGATCATGCCGCCGCGCGAGCCGCGCTTCAGCAATTGAACGAAGCCACTGCGGCGGGCGAGTTCGGCTCCTCCGGGCAGCTCAACCGCGCGTACCATTTGCTGCTCATCGTGCCGCGTTTGCAGCCCGTTGCCGCCGAGATCTTGGGCCGGCTGCACACCCTCGCGCAGCGTTATGTGCAGGCTCATCTACGGCCCGACGGCCGGGCAAAGCGGGCGGCGCGCGAGCACGCCGCGCTGCTCAAGGCCTGGAGCGCGGGAAAATCCCGGGAGGCGCGCGCGCTGATGCATTCCCACATCAAGTCGACCCGGGATGATTTGAAGGGGCGTCTGCGCGGGTGAAGGTGTGTACAATGCGGCCCTGCTGGGCGTAAACCAGAACAAGGCATCGTCAATGCCTCCTAAAGCATGAGTTTATTGTTTCGAATCAATGCCGCGCTGGGCGCCGTGTTCCTGATCGCAGCGTTGCTGGCGGGATATGTTTGCTGGACCATGCTCCAGGCCAACGCACAGCGCGAAGTGCTCGCCGAGGCAGGACTGATGATGGACAGCGCGGCGGCGGTACGCGCATATACCGCCACCGAGATCTTGCCGCTGATTTCGGCGGGCATGAAGGAATCGTTTCCGCCGCAGAGCGTGCCTTCCTACGCCGCGACGCAGAACTTCCTGAAATTTCACGAGCACCATCCGGAGTATGCGTACAAGGAAGCCACGCTCAATCCGACCAATCCGCGCGATCGGGCCGCTGAGTGGGAGGGCGACATCATCCAGCATTTTCGCAACGATGCGCAGGTCCAACAAGTCATCGGCGTACGCGACACGCCGATGGGCCGATCCCTGTATCTGGCAAGGCCGATTCGCGCCAAACCTGAATGCCTCGTCTGCCACAGCATTCCCTCCGCGGCCCCGCAAAGCATGATTGCGCGCTACGGCGGCGACAACGGCTTCGGTTGGCAGCCCAATGAAATAGTCGCCGCGCAAGTCGTATCGGTACCTTTCGAGAGCGCGACGGCGAACGCCCAGCGGGAGTTTCGCGCCTTCATGATTTTGCTGGTGGCGGTGTTCGCCGCGGCGTTTCTGGTCGTGAACCTGCTTCTCTATCGGCTGGTGGTGCGCCCGGTGCGGCGCATGGCGCTGGTTGCCGACCGCGTGAGCCAGGGAGACATGTCGGCGGAGGAGTTCCCGCAGGGAGGCGCCCTGGAAATCGCCTCGGTGGCGCGATCATTCGAGCGCATGCGCAAGAGTCTGGAAAAGGCCCTGCGCCTCTTGGGGGCGTAACGGCATGGTGCGCGAAGTCTTCATCAGCTACTCGCAGCCGGATCACGACTGCGCCATGGAACTGGTCGCGCGCATCGAAAGAGAAGGCATCAACTGTTGGATTGCGCCGCGCGACATCGCGCCCTCGGCGGACTGGGCGGCGGAAATCATCGACGCCATAACCAGTTCGCGTGTCATGATTTTGGTTTTCTCGGCGAGCAGCAACGATTCGCCGCAGGTCCGCCGCGAAGTGGAGCGGGCGGTGTACAAGCAAGTGAGCATCCTGCCGTTTCGCATCGACAACGTGGTGCCTTCGAAGAGCCTGGAGTATTTCCTCAGTTCGCAGCATTGGATGGATGCCTTCCCGCCGCCGCGAGAGGCGCACTACACCAGGCTGTGCGCCTATCTCAAGAACCAATTGTCGAAGCCTGAATCGAGCCGTGGGGCCACGCCCGACATTGCCAGCACACAGCCGGCGCCCATTTTGGCGATGGCGCCGCCCTTGGACACGGCTGAGGTGGTGCGCGCCGAGCGGCTGCTGGCGGGCTACATCGGACCCATCGCCCGGCACCTAGTCAAGGCAGCCGCGGCGCGGGTGTCGAGTCTCGAGGAACTGGTGGTCCAGCTGTCGAAGGAACTGGAAACCGAGACGGATCGGCACGAGTTCACCCAGCGCTGGCGGACCGGCGCGCCGCGCGCTCGCTAGCCGTCCCTCCCGCGAAAGTTCCCGGCTGTCTCCGCCAGGCGACAAAAACCCGGCGATTTTCCGCCGCTCACGCTTGGGATTAGAATCCCGCGGCGCGATGCACGCGATGGCAAGCTGCGGGAGGAATCATGAGACAGCGCAATCGTTGCCGCCAAGTCGGCGTGGCGTTGATGCTGGCCGGCGTGGTGGGAGGCTGCGGAGGCGGCGGCTCGCCGGGCGGAGGTTCGATGAGCATGAGTCCAATGCCGCCGACCAGCACGCCGCAGAGTCCCAGCACGGCGCCGCCCGCGGTCATGCAGGCGCAGGCCGCCGACACCCCGGTCGATCCTGCGATCGTCACCGCCGACAACACCTTCGGTCTGAAGCTGTTCCAGAATTTGAACTCCAGCGCCACCGGCAATGTCGCCATCGCGCCGATCAGCGTCGCCATGGCGCTGCAGATCGTCTACAACGGTGCCGGCGGCGTTACCCAGCAGGGCATGGCGCAGACGCTGCAGCTCGGTTCCTTGAGCATGCAGGCCTTGAACAACGACAACGCCGCGCTGCAGGGATCATTGCTGAATCCCGATCCTCAGGTGCAACTCACGATCGCCAATTCGCTGTGGATGCATTTGGGCATCGATGCCGTGCAGGCTTCGTTCACCCAGATGGATCAAATGTACTACGGTGCGACGGTCGGTGATCTGGCCGGGGCACCCGCCAACGTCAACGCCTGGGTCAGCACCGCGACCGACGGTTTGATCACCAACATACTGCCGAACGTCGACTATGCCGGCGTGATCGCGGTCATCGCCAACGTCATTTACTTCAAGGGCCAGTGGACGACGGCGTTTGATCCCAGCCAGACCGCCCCCGCGCCGTTCACCTTGGCGGACGGGAGTCAGGTGTCGGTGCAGATGATGCATCAGTCGGCCAACTACGGTTACCTTAAGGGCGCCAACTTTCAGGCTTTGCGCATCCCGTACGGTCAGGGACGGATGAGCATGCTGCTGGTGATGCCGGATGCCGGCACGAGTTTGAACAGTTTGCTTGGCAGCGTGACCTCCGACGCGATCGCGGGATGGGTGGGTCAGCTGCAGACGGGGTTCGGCAGCGTGGCACTGCCGCGCTTCAGTACGACCTATGGCGCGTCGCTGGTGCAGCCGCTCACGGCGTTGGGGATACAGGACGCGTTTTGTTCCAGTCAGCAAGCCAGTTTTCCCGGCATCGGGCTCGCCTGCATCGGCGACGTCGAGCACAAGACCGTCGTTGAGGTGGACGAGAGCGGGACGGTTGCGGCGGGGGCCACCACGGTCAGCATCCTGCCCGTCGCCGTGGAGCTGCCGCTGTTCACCGTGACGCTGGATCATCCGTTTCTTTACGCGATTCGCGACGACAAGACCGGCGAGCTGTTGTTCATCGGCACGATGACGAATCCGAGCTGATGCCACCCATAAACGCGGGCTGTTAACTCCGTCGCGGAACCGACCACAGCCGCGGGCCTATATTCGAAGATCAAAAACCGGCTGAAGGGTGCTGCATGGCGCTGAGCGAAGAACAAGCCAAGTCCTACATGGTCAAGCTGCTCACGGCGATGACGCGCGCCGGCGGCTCGGACCTGTTCGTCTCGAAGGATTTTCCGCCGAGCATGAAGACGCAAGGGAAGATGCAGCCCCTGGCCACCCAGAAATTGACCGGGCAGGTCACGCGCGAACTCGCGCACGCCATCATGAGCGAGCGCCAGCGCGCCGAATTCGCCAAGGAGCTGGAGTGCAATTTCTCCGTGGCGATCCCGGATGTCGCGCGCTTTCGGGTCAATGTATTCATGCAGCAGCTGAACGTCGGGATGGTGGTCAGAACGATTCCCAATGAAATGCCCAGCTTCGAGCAGCTCGGCCTTCCCGACACCTTCAAGGAAATCGTGATGACCAAGCGCGGCATGGTGCTGGTGGTGGGCGCCACGGGGTCGGGGAAATCCACGTCCGTCGCGGCGATGATCGATCATCGCAACCGTTCATCGCCCGGCCACATCATCACCATCGAGGATCCGGTCGAGTTCATTCATCAATCGCAGATGTCCTTGATGACGCATCGCGACGTGGGCATCGATACGCATACCTGGCATAAAGCCCTGAAAAATACCCTGCGCCAGGCTCCGGACGTGATTTTGATCGGCGAAATCCGCGATGCCGAAACCATGGAGCACGCGATCGCCTTCGCGGAGACCGGCCACCTGTGCATGAGCACGCTGCATTCCAACAGCGCCAGCCAGACGCTCGATCGGATCGTGAACTTCTTTCCCGATGAGCGCCGCAAGCACGTGCTCATGGATCTGGCCAGCAATCTCAAGAGCATCATTTCGCAGCGCCTGGTGCGCAAGCAGGACGGCAGCGGCCGCACTGCCGCGATCGAAATTCTGCTCAACACGCCCATCGTGTCCGACAAGCTGCTCAAGGGCGAATTCCATGAATTGAAGGAGATCATGGGCAAGTCGCACGAGGTGGGCATGCGCACCTTCGACCTGTCGCTGTTCGAACTCTACGAAAACGGCGTCATTGCCTATGACGAGGCCATCCGCAATTCGGATTCCGCCAATGAACTGCGCCTCAACATCAAGCTCAACAGCAAGCGCACCCCGCCGACCAACACCGGGATTTACCATCAATTGAGCTGATTTGGTGGTTTTGGCGATATTGCTGTAGAATGCAATCTGTTCAATTGTTTCTATAGGCATGTATGCCGCGCGCCCTGTCCAAGTCCAAACCCGAACCGCGCCGCGTTTTGACGGGCGCCGTGCTGCGCGCCTGCGCGCTGATGGAAATCACGCAATCGAGCCTCGCGCAAATCTTGGGCTTGAGCCCCTCGACCGTCTCGCGCATGGCGAACGGCGCCTATACGCTCGATGACCAAAAAAAGGAGTGGGAGCTCGGCGCCCTGTTCGTGCGCTTGTTCCGCTCGCTCGATGCCGTGATCGGTTCCAACGACTCGTCAGCCCGAGGCTGGCTCAATGGGGAAAACAGCGGGCTGGCGGGTCGTCCGATCGACCTGATTCGCAGCACAGAAGGGTTGGTTCGTGTCGTCCAATACCTGGACGCCGCCCGCGGTCGACTCTGAGGCGAGCCGGGCGACGCGAAGGCTGTGGCGGGCCGTCGAGGCCCAACATATCGCTTCCACGCTGCGGCTGGTCGAGAGTGTCGAGGAGCAGCTCGTTCTCGAACGGATTCTGGACCAGAGCAAGCCCGCGCTGCCGAAGGACGCCGCGGACCTGCACTATCTGTTGGCCACGCCGTTTCGCTATGCCTCACCGATCGGCTCGCGATTCCGCGCGCCGGCCGATCCAGGGGTCTGGTATGGCGCCGAGAAAGAGCGTACCGCCTGCGCGGAATTGGGTTTCTGGCGCTGGCGATTCTTGATGGACTCGCGCGGCTTGGACAGCATCGGTCCCTCGCCGCAGACCGTGTTTCGCGCCGGTATTGACGGGCGCCTCATCGACCTGACCGAAGCGCCCTTCAAACGTGCGCGTTCGGACTGGGCAGATCCCCATAGCTACGCCGCTTCGCAGCGCATTGCTCAGGTCGCGCGCCAGGCGAATGTGGATGCGATCCGCTATGAGTCGGTGCGCGATCCGGAGCACGGCGGGGCAGTCGCGGTGTTGCGGCCTTCCTGTTTCAAGCCGCGCACGCCCTTGGAGCAGCGCACCTGGCTGTTGACGGTTCGGCCGGAGGCGGCGGTCTGGCAGCGCGAGGGACAGAGCCTCGAGTTCTTGGCGAAGAACTGGAAGGCATGACCCGGGAAGCAATGACGCGGCTGATGCGTCTGCGTACAATCAGCGGCGGCACTCTCACTTCGGGCGGTTAACTCTCTTGGGCCGGAATTTCAGCAGCGACCATGTCGCTCCCGCGTGCGATGCCATCATGTCGGCGGTTCAGAAGGCCAACGAGGGGTTCGTCACCTCCTATGGCGGCGATGAGCTGACCGCCAAGCTGACGTCCGTGGCGAGCGAGCTGTTCGAAAAGCAGGTCGCGATATTCCCGGTGACCAGCGGTACGGCCGCCAACGCACTGGCGCTGTCGCAAGTGGTTCCCCCCTTCGGCGCCATCTACTGTTACGAGTCGGCGCATATCGTCACGGACGAGGCGGGCGCGCCGGGATTCTTCACCGGCGGCGCGCAGCTCGTCGGCTTTCCCGCCGCGGACGGCAAGATTCGCCCGGAACAGCTGATCAGGGCCGTGGCGTATGCGGAAGACTTGGGCATTCATCATGTGAAGCCCGGCGCCGTGACGCTCACGCAAGCCACCGAGTGGGGAACGGTCTATCGGCTCCCGGAAATTGCCGCGATCAGCCACGTCGCCAGACAGCACAAACTTCCGGTGCACATGGACGGTGCGCGCTTCGCCAACGCCCTGGTGCACCTCGGCTGCACTCCCGCTGAAGCGACTTGGAAGTGCGGCATCGATGTGCTGTCGCTGGGCGCCACCAAGAATGGCGCCCTCGGCGCCGACGCGGTCGTGTTCTTCGATCCGGCCATGGCGCGGGATTTCGAGCGGCGTCGCAAGCGTGCGGGCCATTTGATGTCCAAACTGCGATTCGTCAGCGCGCAGTTGATTGCCTACTTCAAGAACGAGCTGTGGCTTCACAATGCACGCCACGCCAATGCCATGGCGATGCGGATGGCGGAGGGACTCAAAGCGGTCCCCGGCGCGAAGCTGCTGCAATCCGTCGATGCCAACGAAGTGTTCGCGCTGTTGCCCGAGCAAACCGTCGAGAGCCTGGAAACGCAGGGGTTCGATTTCTATCGCTGGCCGCTGCAAGCGGCGGAATCCGGCGTGACGACTCGCCTGGTCACCTGCTTCGCGACCTCAAGCGCGGATGTCGATGAGTTCTTGGCGGCCGCAGCCTCGATCAAGCCGCTCGGATAAACGGCGTTGCAGGACGTCGATTGCATCGTGATCGGCGCGGGGGTCGTCGGACTCGCGACGGCCCGTGCGCTGGCGCACGCGGGCCGCGAAGTGATCATTCTCGAATGCGAACGCCAGTTCGGCATGCACACCAGCTCGCGCAACAGCGAGGTCATTCATGCCGGCATTCACTACGAACCGAACTCGCTCAAAGCGCGGCTGTGCCGCACCGGCCGGGATCTTCTATACCGTTATTGCGCCGAGCGCGGCATCCCGCATCGCCGCTGCGGCAAGTTCACGGTTGCCACGACCCCTCAACAATTGGCGACGCTCGAGAAAATCGAATTGAACGCGCGCGCCAACGATGTTTTCGATCTTGAGTGGCTGGACGCGGCTGCGGCGCGACGGGCCGAACCTGAGCTCAACTGCATTCGCGCCCTGTCATCGCCCTCCACAGGTATCGTCGACTCGCACGTTCTCATGCAATCGCTGTTGGCGGACGCCGAAGGCAGCGGCGCCAACATCGCGTATGACACCCAGGTTACGGGCCTGCGCCCGACGCCCTTAGGTATCGAGGTCGCCGTCAACTCGGAGCCCGCGCCGGCCGCGCGCGCCCGCCTCGCCGTCAATTGCGCCGGATTGCAGGCGGATCGCGTCGCAGCGCGCATCGAGGGCTTTCCACCGCGGCACATTCCGACAGTGCGGTTCGCCAAGGGCAGCTATTTTGCCCTGTCCGGCGCTTCGCCGTTTTCGCGCCTGGTTTATCCCGCGCCGCAAGCCGGCGGCCATCTGGGTATCCACATGACGATCGACTTGAGCGGAGCCGCGCGTTTCGGTCCCGACACCGAATGGGTGAACGGCATCGACTATGCCGTCGATCCAGCCCGTGCGAACCTGTTTGCCGAGGTCATCCGCCAGTACTGGCCCGGGTTGCACCCGGCCCGGCTGTACCCGGCTTACGCCGGCATCCGTCCGAAGATTTCCGGTCCGGGCGAGCCGTCGCGAGACTTCGACATTTCAGGTCCGCAGGATCACGGCGTTGCCGGCGTCGTCAATGTATTCGGCATCGAATCGCCGGGGCTCACCGCGTCGCTGGCGTTGGGGGAATATATTGCGGCCCTGGCCGATTGATCGACGCGCGGGCCTGTGCTGCAATGCTGCGCCGAATGTTGCACCTTCACTTGGATGACAAACAAAAATGCGTGACTCCTTTTTGATGAATCGAACGGCTTTGATGAATCGAACTATTTTGACGAATCGAACGGCCGCCGCCCGGGTGCTCACCGCGGGGGTCGCCGTCCTCCTGGCCGTTGGATTGGCCTCCGCGGCGGATGTACCCACACCGCCGAGCCTGACGGCGTTGCTGTGCGGACACCTCATCGATACCGCCGCCGGCAAAGTGCTCGGCGAGAGCACCATCGTGATCGAGGCGGGCCATGTGCGGGAAGTCTTGAGCGGCGCGCAGGCTCCCGCGGGCGCAACGGCGATCGACCTGAAGAGCCAGACTTGCATGCCCGGATTGATCGACAGTCACACGCATTTAACCGGCCAGACGAGCCGCACCGAATATGTCGACCGGTATCACTGGAATGTGGCCGACTACGTCATCCGGTCAACCGTGTACGCGCGCCGGACGCTGCTGGCCGGATTCACGACCGTGCGCAATCTGGGCGATACCGCCAACGAGTCGGCATCGCTGCGCAATGCGATCAACGCGGGCATCGTGCCGGGTCCCAGAATTTTCACGGCCGGCAAGGCGATCGGCTCCACGGGCGGCCACGCCGATCCGACCGACGGCTACCGTCAGGATTTGGCGAAGGATTTGGGCGCGGTCGATGGCATCATCAATAGTCCGGAGGACGCGGTGAAGGCGGTGCGCGAGCACTACAAGCTGGGCGATGATGTCATCAAGATCATGCCGTCGGGCGGTGTCCTCGATGAGGGCGCGAGCGGCGACAACTCGCAAATGACGCTGGAAGAGATTCGCGCGGTGGTCGCGACGGCGCACGACTATGGGTTTGCCGTGGCCGCGCACGCGCATGGTGCGGAAGCCATCCGCCGCGCCGTCATCGGCGGTGTCGATTCCATCGAGCATGGGACCTACATGGATGCCGAGGACATGAAATTGATGGTCGAGCACGGCACTTACTATGTACCGACCATCATTGCCGGCGATTTTGTCGCGCGCCAGGCGAAAGTTCCGGGCTACTACCCCGCGCAGATCGCCGCCAAGGCAGCGGCGATCGGTCCCTTGATTCAAGCCACCGCGGGGCGCGCTTACAAGGCGCACGTCAAAATCGCGTTCGGCACGGACGCCGCCGTGTATCCGCACGGCGAGAATGCGCACGAGTTCGAGCTGATGGTGGGCGCCGGCATGCCGCCGATGTTCGTCATTCAGGCGGCAACCGTGAATGCCGCGGCCTTGCTGCGCCAGAAGGACTTGGGTTCGATCAGTGCCGGCAAGATCGCGGACGTGGTGGCGGTGCCCGGCAATCCGATCGATGACATCAGCCTCATGAAGCGCGTGAGCTTCGTGATGAAGCAGGGCGTCGTCTACAAATTGAATTCCGTGCCGGTGGATACCGCGCTGTAAGCGATTCTTCGCGAGGAGGCAACCGTGGACCTGCAACTGGCTAAAAAGATTGCGCTGGTGAGCGGCTCGACCGCGGGCATCGGCAATGCCATCGCCGCTTCCCTGGCCCGCGAAGGCGCGAGGGTGATTGTCAACGGCAGAACATCCGCCGCGGTTGACGGCGCGGTCGCCGCCATGAAGAGCGCCACCGGCGGCGATGTGGTCGGCTTCGCCGGCGATTTAAGTATTGCCGCTGTCGCTGAGAAATTGCTGCTGGCGCACCCGCACGTCGACATTTTAGTGAATAACCTCGGGATCTTCGAAGTGCGGGCGTTCGAGGAGATCACCGATGCCGACTGGCAGCGATTCTTCGATGTCAATGTCTTGAGCGGCGCGCGGCTGTCGCGCCTGTATCTACCCTCCATGCGCCAGCGCAATTGGGGCCGGATCATTTTCATCTCGAGCGAAAGCGGCTACCAGATTCCGGCCGAAATGATTCACTACGGCATGACCAAGGCCGCGCAGATCGCGGTTGCACGGGGACTGGCGGAAGCAACCGCCGGTACCGGCATCACCGTGAACAGCGTGCTGCCGGGGCCGACGCGCTCGCGCGGGGTGGGCGATTTCGTGGCGGACTGGGCCGCCAAAACCGGGAAGAGTCCACAAACGGTCGAGAACGAGTTCTTCAAGAACGCGCGCCCCACCTCGCTGATCAAACGCTTCGCGACCCCGGAGGAGGTGGCGGCGATGGTAACCTTCGTGGCGAGTCCGCTATCCGCCGCGACCAATGGCGCGGCGCTGCGCGTCGACGGCGGCGTCGTGAAGAGCGCGTTTTAAAGCGCGCTCCGAGTTGATTTCTTCGTGTAGTTGCATCGCGGCCGCGCGAATCGCCGCGGAGGTGCCGCCGCCGGCGTAAATGATGCTGCGCGATGCGCTGATGAGCAGTCCCAACCCCTCGGCATCCAATCCCGCGGCCAGCACGGCCTTGAGATCGCCGCTCTGCGCGCCGATGCCGGGCACCAGAAAGGTCACGTTGGGGTGCGCCGCGCGCAACTCGGCCATTTCTTTTGGCACAGTCGCACCCACGACCAGCATGACATTGCCGTGTTCATTCCACTGAGTGGTGGCGCGCCGCGCGACATGACGGTACAAGGGCAGGCCCTCGAGCATCAAATTCTGAAAATCGCCGCCGCCGGGATTGCTGGTCCGGCACAGCACCAGCGCGCCGCGATCCTGCCGAGCGAGGAAGGGACGCACCGAATCCTCACCCATGAACGGGTTGACCGTGACGGCGTCGGCGCCGTAGCGATCGAACGCCTCGCGCGCGTACGCTTCGGCGGTATTGCCGATATCGCCGCGCTTGGCGTCAA
>Ga0210400_10000312_pt1 | contig 56713 bp, 57 predicted proteins | sample IncBWH26MmetaG_FD_155456 | JGI IMG/M metagenome (GOLD analysis project Ga0210400, IMG submission 155456) | Forest soil microbial communities from Barre Woods Harvard Forest LTER site, Petersham, Massachusetts, United States - Inc-BW-H-26-M | ecosystem: Environmental > Terrestrial > Soil >...
ACCGGCCGCAATTTTATTTTCGCACCACGGACGTGACGGGCGACGTGAAGCTGCCGCAAGGTGTCGAGATGGTGATGCCGGGGGACAACGTGAGCTGCGAAGTGTCGCTGATCACGCCGGTAGCGCTTGAGAAGGGGCTGCGCTTCGCAATCCGCGAAGGCGGCCACACCGTCGGCGCTGGCGCAGTTACGGACATCATCGAGTAAAACATGAGACAAGGCGACAAAATTCGCATTCGTTTGAAGGCTTACGATCACCGGATTCTCGATCAGTCCACGCGGGAAATCGTCGAGACAGCCAAGCGCACCGGCGCGGACGTGGCCGGCCCTATTCCTCTGCCGACCACCATTAATCGCTGGACGGTGCTTCGTTCGCCGCATGTGGACAAGAAATCGCGCGAGCAGTTCGAGATGCGCACACACAAGCGGCTGATCGATATTCTCGAGCCTACGCCGGACACGGTGGACGCGCTGATGAAGCTCGACCTTCCGCCGGGCGTGGATGTCGAGATCAAGGCATTCGGGCACGCAGCGAAGTGACGATCCGATGAGGATCGTCATCCTGAGGAGCGTAGCGACGAAGGATCTATCAGGGGTGGGAAAAGTAGTGGCCGGGCTTTAGCACGGCGAATTTAGCAAGTCGCAGCCAATACCCTTCGAGGCACGCTGCAAAGAGGGACGAGAGCATGGCGGTCAACGGGATTATCGGAATCAAGCTGGGGATGACGCAAATCTTCCAGCCCGACGGCACGCTCGTCGGCTGCACGGTTTTGCAAGCGGGTCCCTGCGTGGTGGTGCAGCGCCGCACCAAGGACAAGGACGGCTATGAGGCCGCGCAACTGGGACTCGTCGAATTTGTCAAGCCGCAGCGCGTGAATAAGGCCATGACGGGGCACTTCAAGAAGGCCAGCGTCGCGCCCATGAAAGTCTTGCAGGAAGTGCGCATCGAAGAGTCGAAGGACGAAACGAAAGTCGGCGACCGCGTGCTGGTCGAGAATTTCAAGGCCGGCGAGCTCGTCGATGTCAGCGGCGTGAGCAAGGGCAAGGGTTTTGCGGGGGGCGTGAAGCGCTGGCACTACGCCGGCGGCGACGCGACGCACGGATCGATGTTTCACCGCGCGCCGGGCGGCATCGGCGGCAGTTCGTTTCCTTCGCGCGTGTGGAAGAACCAGCATTTTCCGGGCCACATGGGAAACGCCAAGGTTACGGCAAAGAATTTGAAGGTTGTGAAGGTCGACACGGACGAAAACCTGCTCTTGGTGCGGGGATCCGTGCCCGGTCCGAGCGGGCAATACATTTTCATCCGCAAGGCGAAGTCGGCCAAGTAATAGAGAAGGACACGAAATTATGCCGGTCGTCGATGTTGTGAATCTGGATGGCAAGAAGGTCGGCCAGGTGGAACTGGCGGATGCCGTGTTTGGCGCGAAGGTGAATCCGCACCTTTTGCATGAGGCTTCGCGGTGGTATCTGCGCGGCCTGCGCGCCGGCACCCACAAGACCAAGGACAAGAGCGAAGTGAGCGGTGCGGGACGCAAACTTTGGCGGCAGAAGGGCACCGGTCGCGCCCGCGTCGGCTCGATACGTTCTCCTCTGTGGAGGCATGGTGGAACGGTTCATGGCCCGGAGCCGCGCGACTACAGTTACGCGCTGCCGAAGAAGATGCTCCTGGGCGCGCTTCGCTCGGCGCTGTCCGCAAAATTGGCCGAGCAGAAACTGACCGTCGTGGATGCGTGGAAGCTCGAAACGCACAAGACAAAGGCGTTGCGCTCGGCACTCGACAAGTTGAGCGCGGAAAAGTCCGCGCTGCTCGTTTCGCACGGCGAAAACCGCAACCTTGAGCTTGCCAGCCGCAATCTGAACGGCGTGAAACTCGCCGCGCCAAACGTCTTGCAGCCCTACGACGTGCTCAAGCACGACTTGCTGCTGCTTTCGAAGGATGCCGTGGCGCGGTTGAGTCACACGCTCGATCCGGAAAGAGCGCCGGTCGAAGCTCCGCACGTGGAAACCATTGCGCCGGCACCGGCCGCAAAGAAGGCTGCGGCGCCGAAATCGGCGGCAAAATCCGCGAAGAAAGAAAAACCAGCGGCGAAGAAAGCCGCCAAGCCGGCCAAGAAAAAGGGGAAGGGATAAGCGATGTCAGCCCCGCACTATCAGATTATTCGCCGGCCCATCATCACGGAAAAAGGCCTGGGCGTAAAAGAGACGCAGCACACCGTGGTCTTTGAGGTGGCGGCCGGCGCGACGAAGACCCAGATCAAGGAAGCCGTACAGCAGATCTTCAAGGTCAAGGTTACCGGCGTGCGTACCGCTAATTTTGTGGGGAAAATGCGCCGCCGCGGGCAGAGCGTGGGCTACCGCCGGGACTGGAAGAAAGCGTACGTAAAGCTGGCCGAAGGCGAAAAGATGATCGAGTACGCGGAGAATTTGTAGCACCGGGAAATTCCCGTGGGGTGATCTTGGCGCAGCCGGGATCAGGCAGTCAGCAGCAGGCATCGAGAAGGTAAGAGGCAGCGATGGGACTCAAAAGCTTTAATCCATACACAGCGTCGCGGCGGTTCATCACCGTCGTCGACAAGAGCCACATTACCAAGCAGGAGCCGGAAAAGGCTCTGCTCGAACCGAAAAAGCGCTCGGGCGGCCGGAACAATCACGGCGAAATTGTGATCTGGCACCGCGGCGGGGGCCACAAGAAGCAGTACCGCCAGGTGGACTTCCGGCGCGACAAAGTGGGCGTTCCCGCGAAAGTCGCCGCCATCGAGTACGACCCGAATCGCAGCTCGAACATTGCGCTCCTGCATTATGCCGATGGCGAGAAGCGCTACATCTTGCATCCCGTGGGGCTTGAAGTTGGCGCAACGGTTTCGACCGGGGAGGCCGCGGACATTCTTCCCGGAAACGCGCTGAAGATCCGCAATATTCCACCGGGCACCATGGTCCACAACCTCGAGTTGTACCCTGGGCGCGGCGGGCAGGCAGTGCGTTCCGCAGGGGGCGCTGCGCAGTTACTGAGCAAAGAGGGCGACCTCGCGCTGGTCAAGATGCCTTCCGGCGAAGTTCGCAAGTTTTCCATCGATTGCATGGCGACAGTCGGCCAGGTGGGCAACCTCGACCATGAAAACGAAACCTACGGCAAGGCGGGCCGCACGCGTTGGCGTGGCCGCAAACCGACCGTCCGCGGCGTGGCCATGAACCCGGTGGATCACCCGCACGGCGGCGGGGAAGGCAAGGTCAAGGGGAATCACCCGCAGACCCCGTGGGCCTTCCCGACGCTTGGGAAGAAGACGCGGAATAATAAGCGCACCGACCGGCAAATCGTGCAGCGCCGCAAATAGTTTGGGTAGTTCTGAAGAAGTGGCGAGTGGAAAGGCAGTACCAGACAAAACCAGGCCAGAAACCGGGCGGTGAACGTAAGCGGCCCGGTGAGAGCATAAGCAATGAGAGCGACAAGAACAACACGAGCAGGGCGGACAGCGCGCCGGAGAACTTCCCGGCGCATCAAGCGCTCGCCCTCTAAACGCGTAACCGTAAAAAACACCAAGCCAGCCCGGCCGGTAATAAAAAAGGCAGTGGCAGTTCCCCTCGAGCCGGTGCTGTACAAGCTGTGCAAACCCGGCTGGTCGGTCATCGTTGAGCGCACGCCGAACGCCCAGGGCACGCGGTTTGTTTGCCCCTTCTGCCCGAAGTCGCACCGCGTGCCCGGTCCGGTTCGCGGATTCAAAAAAATGCGGCACGCGCAATGGGGCCGGCTGCGGCGAGTGGAGGAATAGGGAATCGATGGCACGCTCACTGAAAAAAGGGCCGTTTGTGGACGGTCACCTGCGCGAAAAAGTCGAAGGACTGAACACGCGCAACGAAAAAAAGGTCGTGAAGACGTGGTCGCGGCGCTCCACCATCGTGCCGGAGATGATCGGCCACACCATCGCGGTGCACAACGGAAAGAAATTTATTCCCGTGTATGTGACGGAGCAGATGATTGGGCACAAACTCGGCGAGTTTTCGCCGACGCGCTCCTTTAAAGGCCACGCCGTCAAGGCGGCGCTCGAAAAGGCCGCCGGTGTGGCTCCTGCAGGAGGCGGCGCGGCGCCAGCGGCGGCGGCAACACCCGCGGCGCCGAAGGCATAAACCATGGCTGACGTGCAAACAATTTCGGGATCGATCGAAGCTCACGCTCTCGCGCGGCACGTGCGCATGTCGCCGCAAAAGGCGCGTCTGGTGATGGACTTGATTCGCGGGCAGAAGGCGCAGGCAGCGTTGCAAACGCTGCGCTACACGCCGAAGCGCGCGGCCAAGCACATCGAGAAAGTGTTGCGTAGCGCTATCGCCAACGCCGAGCGCAAAGCCGAAGACGCCGGCGCTCCGCTCGATGTTGACGAGCTCTTCGTTTCGCAGTGTTTCGTGAACGAAGGTGCGCGCTGGAAGCGTTTGCGTCCCGCGCCGATGGGCCGCGCATTCCGCTACCAGAAGCGCACGGCGCATCTCTGGGTCGGCGTCGCCGAACATCACGTGGCCGCCGCGGAACGCGTAGCCACAATCGCTGCGGAAGCGGAAGCGCAGAAGGGCGTGCGTGGCACCGCGCGCCGCGTTCGCAAGGCATTGACGGGGAAGCAAGCGCCCCCGAAGAAGGGCAAGAAGTAAGGCCGGCCGCTCAGGGGCCGCCCGGGAAAGAGGACCAGAGTGGGACAGAAGACGCACCCGTATGGATTCCGCCTCGGCTACAACAAGCCGTGGAAGTCGCGCTGGTACGCCGACCGCGATTACGCCGAACTCCTCCACGAGGACGTGAAGCTGCGGCGCGAGTTAAAGGAGCGCCTTAAGAGCGCGGGCATCAGCTCGATCGACATCGAGCGCGCCGCCAACAAGCTCGTCGTGCGCATTTACACGGCCCGCCCGGGAATCATCATCGGGCGCAAGGGCGCGGAAATCGACAAGCTCAAGCAGGAAGTACAGAAGCGCACCAAGCGCGAAGTGCACATCGACATTCAGGAAGTGCACCGCCCCGAGCTGGACGCGCAGCTTGTTGCGGAATCGATTGCCCTGCAGCTCGAAAAGCGCGTGGCCTTCCGGCGCGCCATGCGCAAAGCGGTGGACTCCGCGTTGCGTTTTGGCTGCAAAGGTATCAAGGTTCGCGTGGCCGGCCGCTTGAACGGCGCGGAAATCGCGCGCAAGGAATGGTACTTGCAAGGCCGTCTGCCGCTGCAAACGCTGCGCGCGGACATCGATTTTGGCACCGCGGAAGCCAACACGACTTACGGTGTGATCGGTGTGAAGTGCTGGGTCTATCAGGGCGAAAACGTGCCCAAGAAGTTTTCGAAGATTCAGAAAGAACGCGAAGGCGTCGCGGCGTAAGGCCGGCTGTTGACTCCAGGGAATTCGGGGAAGCGAGCAAAGAACGATGTTGATGCCGAAGAAGGTCAAGTACAGGAAGCAGATGCGCGGGCGCCGTAATGGCAAAGCCTGGCGCGGCGGTGAGCTGTCGTTCGGCGAGTACGGGCTGAAGGCCATGGAAGCCGCATGGATCACCGACCGCCAGATCGAAGCGTCGCGCGTGGCCATCACCCGCTTCATCAAGCGCGGCGGAAAATTGTGGATTCGCATTTTCCCGGACAAGCCCTTCACCAAGAAGCCCGCGGAAACCCGCATGGGCAAGGGCAAGGGCGCGCCGGAGAAGTGGGTAGCGGTCGTGAAGCCCGGGCGCATCATGTTCGAGATGGCGGGCATCGACGAAGCCACCGCCAAGGAAGCTTTGGGTCTGGCGTCGCACAAACTGCCGATTCCCACGAAATTTGTTTCTCGCGCGGGAGGATTCTGATCATGCCGCGGCGTATTGAAAAATTCCGCGAAGACGGCGTCATTGAATTGCAGGCCCGGGAGAAGGATTTGACCGAGCAGATTTTCCGCTTGCGGTTTCAGCTCTCTACCGGACAGGCTGAAGCGCTAAAGCGTTTGCGCGAATCGAAAAAAGATCTGGCGCGCGTGAAAACGCTCTTGCGCGCCCAGCAGTTGTCGGCCGCTTCGCGGCCGCAAATTGCGAGGAAGGCGTAATGACCACCGAGACACAGACCAGCGCGGCGGATTCCCGGCACCAGCGGCAAGTGCTCACCGGAATTGTGACCAGCGCGAAGATGGAAAAAACTATTGTGGTGGAAGTGCAGCGGCTGGTGCAGCACGCCAAGTACCGCCGCGTGGTGCGCATCTCCAAGAAATTCTATGCCCATGACGAAAAGCGTCTGGCGAAGACCGGCGACACGGTGCGGATTGTGGCCTCGCGGCCGCTCTCCAAGCTCAAGCGCTGGCGGCTCAAGGAAGTGCTGACGCGGAACGCGTCGGCGCAATAGACGGGACAGGGGAGCAGACCAAAATGATTCAAATGCGAACCTGGCTGACGGTGGCCGACAATTCCGGCGCGCGCAAGCTCATGTGCATCATGCCGGTGGGCGGCGACGCGGGACTCCAGGCCGGCCTGGGCGATGTTATTACGGCGTCCGTGAAGGAAGCCACGCCCGAAAGCCAGGTCAAACAGGGCACGGTCGTAAAGGCGGTTGTGGTGCGCATGCGCAAAGAGCGGCGACGCAAGGATGGCACGTACATCCGTTTCGATGACAATGCCGCGGTGCTGATCAACGATGCAGGCGAGCCGGTCGGGACCCGCGTGTTCGGGCCGGTGGCGCGCGAGCTGCGCGAGAAGAAATTCACCAAGATCGTCTCGCTCGCTCCGGAGGTTTGGTAGGCCATGACTTTGAGACACGAACGAGCCGAGCGCAGCACAATTCAGATTCGCAAGGGCGACAACGTCAAAGTGATCGCCGGTCGCGATGCGGGAAAGACCGGGCGCGTGCTGGCCATCAACGCGAAGAAAAATACCGTGACCATCGAGCACGCCAACATCATCAAGCGGCACACCCGGCCGAATCCCGCGAAAAACGTCAAGGGCGGCATTGTCGAGAAAGAAGCCGGGATGAACGTTTCGAACGTGATGATTGTCTGTTCGAACTGCGGGAAGCACACCCGCATCGGTCACGTGGTGCTCCCCGACGGCACCAAGGCGCGCAGTTGCAAGCGCTGCGGCACGACGTTGGATAAATAGTTTTTCGAGGCGGAAGATGGCGACAAAAAGTCGATTACAGGAAAAATTCAGAAAAGAGACGGTGCCGGCGTTGATGGAGCGCTTTGGCAAAAAAAACATGATGGCCGTGCCGAGGCTCCAGAAAATCACCGTGAACATCGGCCTCGGCGAAGCCAGCCAGAACGTGAAGCTGCTGGATACCGCGGCGCAGGAGCTCGGCCAAATCACGGGTCAGAAAGCCATCATCACTCGCGCCAAGAAGTCCATCGCGAATTTCAAAATCCGCAAGGGCATGCCCATCGGCTGCGCGGTTACCCTGCGTGGCGACCGCATGTACGAATTTCTCGACCGCCTTTGCAACGTGGTGCTTCCCCGCGTGCGCGATTTCCGCGGCCTGCCGTCGAACGCCTTCGATGGCCGCGGCAATTACACGCTGGGCTTGAAGGACCAGCTGGTGTTTCCGGAAATTGATTACACGCGTGTGGACAAAATCAAGGGCATGAACATCACGCTGACCACCAGCGCGAGAAATGACGAAGAGGGACGCGAGCTGTTGAAAGGGCTCGGCGTTCCGCTGCGAGTTCCGGGGGGAGCGCAATAGATGGCACGCACGGCAAAAATCGCGAAAACTCTTAAGAAGCCCAAATTCAAGGTGCGCATACGCAACCGCTGCCGCGTTTGCGGCCGCGCTCGCGGCTATATCCGCAAGTTTCAGATGTGCCGAATTTGTTTTCGCGGTATGGCGCTTAAGGGGGAAATTCCCGGCGTCGTGAAAGCTAGCTGGTAGGAGCCAATAGAAAAATTATGCAGACGGATCCCATCGCCGATTTTCTGACGCGCCTGCGCAATGCCGCGGCCGCCAAGCACCAGCGCGTGGACGTGCCCCTTTCCAAAATGAAGACGGAAATCGCGCGCATCCTCAAGGAAGAGGGCTACATCTCGACCTACAAGCTGGTCGATGAAAACAAGACGCGCAAGCAGTTGCGTGTGTTCCTGAAGTACACGCCCGACCGCCGCAGCGTCATCACCGGCATTAAGCGCATTTCGCGGCCCGGGGCGCGCCTCTACCTCGGAGCGCTCGATATTCGCCCGGTCGTGGGCGGCCTCGGCATCAGCATCTTGACCACCCCGAAGGGTTTGATGAGCGGCCGCGCGGCTCGCAAGGCCAAAGTTGGCGGTGAACTTCTTTGCGAAGTTTGGTAGTGATTGACCTGATCGGCGGTGACTTTGGCTTTGGTTGTCATCCTGAGGCTTCCGTGCATTTTGCGGAAGCCGAAAGATCTCAACTTTTGAGTTTTTATAACATGACAGCGCAAGAGAAAAGGCGCTGAGACGGGGAAAAGATGTCACGCATCGGACGTAAACCAATTCCACTGCCATCCGGCGTCAAGGTGGCGTTGCAGGACGGCAAGATCGACGTGCAAGGGCCGAAGGGAAAACTCTCTTTCGCTCTTCCGCAAGGCATTACCTTTGAGCAGAAGGACAACGTGCTGACCGCCATTCGCGCCACGGAAGATCATCGCGCGCTGCACGGCCTGGCGCGCGCGCTCGTCGCTAACGCCGTGCAGGGCGTTACTCAGGGTTTCAAGAAGGAGCTCGATATCGTGGGCGTCGGCTACCGCGCCGAGCTGAAGGGCAAGGCGGTTTCCTTCGCTCTCGGCAAGTCCCACCCTATCCTGTTCCCGGTTCCGGAAGGAATCCAGATTCAGGTGGACAAGCAAACGCACCTCATCGTCAGCGGCGCGGACAAAGGCAAAGTGGGTCAGGTCAGTGCGGATCTCCGCGCGCTGCGTCCGCCCGATCCGTACAAGCAGAAAGGCATTCGCATCACCGGTGAGCGCTTGAAGAAGAAGGCCGGCAAGGCTGGAGCCAAGGCCGGCGCCGCGTAGGCCTAAGGAGAAACGACAGTGGCAACGCCAAGAGGTAGAAAACTATCGAAGAATTTGCACCGCCTCCGCGTTCATGAGCGCGTGCGCCGGCGTGTGGAAGGCTCGACGGAGCGTCCGCGATTGTGCGTTTACCGCTCGCTGGGGCACATTTACGCCCAGCTCATCGACGACAAAACCGGAAAGACGCTTGTTTCGGCAAGCTCGGTGGACCAGGAAACGAAAAAGAATTTGAAGGGTGGGGGAAACATCGCAGCGGCCAAGGTTATCGGCAAAGCGGTCGCCGAACGCGCCAAGGCTGCGGGCGTGGTTAAAGTCGTGTTCGACCGCGGCGGGTACAAGTATCACGGCCGCGTCAAGGCGCTCGCGGATGCGGCGCGGGAAGCGGGGTTACAGTTCTAGCCTATGTCGAAGCAAATTTTGCGGGATAGTTTGGCGGTGCGGCGGCTGCTCGAAGTGAATCCGTCGGATTTGAAGGACGACGTCATCGCCATCAACCGTGTGACCAAGGTGGTCAAGGGCGGCAAAAATCTTAGCTTCTCCGCGCTGGTCGTCGTCGGCGACCATCACGGCCACGCGGGTTTCGGCATGGGCAAGGCTCGCGAAGTGCCCATGGCCATCAAGAAAGGCATCGAGCAGGCCAAGAAAAACCTGATCAAGCTGAACTTGCATGGCACCTCGATTCCGCATCAGGTCATCGGGCGATACGGTTCGGCGCAAGTGCTCCTCAAGCCGGCCTCTGAAGGCACGGGCGTGATCGCCGGCGGTCCCGTCCGCAAGGTGATGCAAGTCGCGGGGATTCACAACGTGCTGACGAAGTCCATAGGGACTTCGAATCCGCACAACGTGGTCAAGGCCACGTTCGCTGCGCTGCTCGGCCTGAAGGACGAGGCGCAAGTGGCGGAGTCCCGCTCGAAGACAGTGGATGAGATTCGCGGCCGGCAGCAAAAAGCCGTGGGTGAGAGCGTCTAATGGCAGGACATACCAAAACCGCCAAGAGTGGTGGCAAAGTGAAAGTCAAGTGGGTGGTCAGCTTTATCAGCTGCACCGACGATATGCGGCAGACCATTCGCGGCCTCGGGCTGCGGAGGCTGCATCAGGTGGTCGAGCGCGAGGACACGCCTTCTGTGCGCGGCATGATCCATAAAGTACGCCACCTCGTGGAAGTGGTGGAGTAGAGCGATGGCGAAAAAAACATCTGGCGGCCGCAAATCGGCCAAAGCGGCCAAATCGGCAAGTAAACGCCCGTCGGTTGGCCTCGAGAATTTGCGGCCCCCGCGCGGTTCGCGCAAGCGCAAAGTGCGCGTCGGCCGCGGCATGGGTTCGAAGCTTGGCAAGACCGCCGGTTCCGGCAACAAGGGGCAAAAATCCCGCCGGGGCTATTCACGCCGGCGCGGGTTCGAGGGCGGCCAGATGCCGCTTCACCGCCGCATGCCGAAGCGCGGGTTTCACAACCCGTTTGGGGTGACCTACTCGGTCGTGAACCTCGAGGAGCTGAACGCTTTTCCGGCGGGCGAGACCGTGACGCCCGATTTGTTGCGCGCTCACGGGTTTGTGCGCCGCGCCACCGACCCCATCAAGATTCTTGGCGATGGCGAGCTGAAAAACAAGCTGGCGATCCATGCGCATGCGTTCAGCGCGTCGGCCAAGGAAAAGATTGCCAAGGCAGGCGGCTCGTTTGAAGTTGTGGCTTAAAGGAACCACGCTCATATAAACCATGCAACGGTTCTTCCAGGCATTCGCGAATCTCTTCCGCATCGAGGATCTGCGGAAGCGGCTGTTCTTTACGCTGGCGCTGCTGGCGGTTTACCGCATTGGTGCGCACATTCCCACGCCCGGAATCAACACTGCGGTCCTCGAAACGCTCTTCCAGCAGGGCCAGAATTCCGTCCTGGGAATCTTTGATTTATTCAGCGGCGGAAACTTTCGCCGCCTCACGATTTTTGCGCTCGGCATCATGCCGTACATTACGTCGTCCATCATTCTGCAATTGATGACCGTCGTGTTTCCGTACCTCGAGCGCTTGCAGAAAGAGGGCGAACTAGGCCGCCGCAAAATCACGCAATATACCCGGTACCTGACCATCGCTTTGAGCATCGTGCAATCCTTTACCATTGCATCCGCGCTCCAGTCGCAAACTTTTAGCGGAAGGTCGTTGGTCTATCATCCGGGATTCGGCTTTGTATTGATGACCATCCTCACGCTCACCACCGGCTCGGCTTTCATCATGTGGCTTGGCGAACAGATCAGCGAGCGCGGCATCGGCAACGGCATGTCGCTCATCATTTTCGTCGGCATCGTGGTGGGCCTGCCGCGCGCGATCGTGGACTTGTATCAGAAGGCCAGCACCCGGGCCTGGGGGCCGTTTACGCCGATCGCGCTTATCCTTTTGATCGGGCTAATGGTCGCTGTGGTGGCTTTCATCGTTTACGTCGAGGGCGCGCAGCGGCGAATCCCCGTGCAGTATGCCAAGCGCGTCGTGGGACGCCGCGTGATGGGTGGGCAATCTTCCTACCTGCCGTTGCGCGTCAACTCCGGCGGCGTGATTCCACCGATTTTCGCGAGCTCGCTCCTCGCGTTCCCGCCGACGATTGCGCTGGCTCTCGGCACGCGCTACAAATTCATCAGCGACTTTGCGAACTATTTGCGCTGGGGTGAACCGCTATACACCGTCATCTACATCACGATGATCATGCTGTTCGCATTTTTCTATATCGGTATCGTGTTCAACCCGACCGAGCTCGCGGACAATATGCGCAAGAATGGCGGGTTCATTCCCGGTATCCGGCCGGGCCGCACCACCTCGGAGCATGTGAGCAGAATCTTGAAGCGGCTCACCTTCATCGGCGCCGTTTATCTCGCGCTGGTCTGTTTGCTCCCTGAATGGATGATCGCCGGCATTCACCTCGACCATCTCCCGGGCGTCGTCGGCTCGTGGTTCGACCGGCACTTTCCGGTTTGGTTCCTGAAGGGCCTCGGCGTGCAGTTTTATTTTGGAGGCACGTCGCTCCTTATCGTCGTTGGCGTGGCCATGGATTTCGTGCAGCAGCTCGAAGCCCAGCTCGTCATGCGGAACTACGAAGGTTTCGCAAAAAAGGGCCGGTTCCGCGGCCGGCGGTAATGGTAACGAAGGGATTGGCGCCGGGGCCGCGTCCTTCGGCGAAACTTGACCGTGCAGTGATTTTTCTCGGGCCTCCGGGCGCCGGAAAAGGCACCCAGGCGAAAGAGCTGGCTGCGCGCTACGCGGTGCCGCATCTTTCGACCGGCGACATGTTGCGCGAGAATGTCGCCAAGGGCACGCCCCTCGGGGCGAAGGCCAAGCCGGTGATGGAGCGAGGGGAGCTGGTGCCCGACTCGCTGGTGCTCAAGATGATCGCCGAGCGCATCGAGCGGCCCGATTGCTCGCACGGTTTTGTGTTCGACGGTTTTCCGCGCACCGTGGCCCAGGCGCAGTACTTGGGCGTGTTGTTGCGGCAGCATGGATTCGGGCAGCCCTTGGTCATTCATTTCGTGATTGACCAGGGACTCTTGATGCGGCGGATCACCGGGCGGCGGATGTGCAAGGTCGGCGGCGAGATTTATAATTTGTTCGAACGCCCGCCGAAAGCATCGGGGAAGTGCGATAAAGACGGCGGCGATCTCGAGCAGCGGCCGGATGATCGAGAAGAAGTAGTCGGTCCCCGGCTCCAGGCTTACGAGAAGCAGACCGCGCCTCTTGTCGCGTACTACCGGCGCCTCGGGAGGCTCCACGACGTGGATGCCTCGAAAAGCGTGGCCGAGGTGGCCAAACAGGTTCTTGAGGTCGTGCAAGGAGCGCGGTGAGCTGATCCTGGCCGGGCCGGGGTCACAGTTAAGAAGATGGCGATTCATCTGCGCAGCAGCGAAGAGCTCGAGAAGATGCACCGCGCGGGATTGGTCGTCTACGATGTGCTGACGGCGCTGCGCGCATCCGTCAGGCCCGGCATGACCACGATGGACCTCGAAAAGATTGCCGAGGAGAAAATCGCGGGCAAGCCCGGCAAGGCGGCGTTCAAGGGATATCGCGGTTATCCTTGCTCGCTGTGCACCTCGGTGAATAGCGAGATTGTTCACGGAATTCCGTCGCCGAAGCGTAAACTGAAGGAAGGCGACATCGTCTCGATTGACTTCGGCATGGAAGTGGACGGGTATTACGCCGATTCGGCGGTCACCGTGCCGGTCGGGCAGATTCATCCGGAGCTGCGAAAGTTGCTCGACGTGACCCGCGATTCGCTCGACCGCGCCATCGACAAGATGCGCGCGGGAAACCGGCTCGGTGACGTGGGCCACGCGGTGCAGAGCTGGGTCGAGCAGAACGGCTATTCGGTGGTGCGGGAGTTCGTCGGGCATGGTATCGGAACAAAGATGCACGACGAGCCCAACTTGCCGAATTACGGCGAGGAAGGCCGCGGGGCCCGGTTGCAGGAAGGCATGGTCATCGCCGTCGAGCCGATGGTCAACGCGGGTGGCCCTGAAGTGCGCATGCGGGATGAGTGGGTGGCGGAAACCGCCGATGGCAGTCCCTCGGCGCATTTCGAGCACACTGTCGCCGTCACCGCCAACGGGCCTTGGATTTTGACCCGGCCGAAAAGCGTGACCGGGCCCTCATGGTAAAAGTGGCGAAAGCGGTAAGCGTGGTAACGAAAGTGGTGGTGGATACAGGAGCATATGGCGAATAGGCCTGAAGTGGAAAAGAAGAAAGGCGACTCGGGAAATACGAAAGAGGACGCCATTGAAGTGATGGCCACGGTGATCGAACCGTTGCCGAATGCGATGTTCCGCGTGGCGCTCGAAAACAAGCACCAGGTTCTGGCGCATGTTTCCGGCAAGATGCGGAAGAATTTTATCCGGATTCTTGCGGGAGACAAGGTCGCCGTCGAGCTTTCGCCGTATGACCTTACCCGCGGCCGGATTGTGTATCGCTATAAGTAAGCGTTGTAGTGGCGGGTCTTGAGACCTGTTGCTTTGGAGCAAAGTTCGGCGTTGTAGTGGCGGGTCTTCAGACCCGTCGCTTTGGAGCAGAGTTCAATGAAAGTACGGGCAAGCGTCAAAAAAATTTGCGACAAGTGCAAGGTGATTCACCGGCGCGGAGTGGTGCGCGTGATCTGCACGAATCCCAAGCACAAACAGCGTCAAGGGTAAGCGACCTCGTTAGGAGAATGGCATGGCACGCATTGCAGGTGTAGATCTTCCGCCGCAGAAGCGCTTGTGGATCGGGCTCACGTCCATCTACGGCATCGGGCGGGAGCGCGCTAAATCGCTCGCGGCAAAAGCGAACGTGGATCACACGAAAAAAATCCGCGACCTGACTGAAGAAGAAGTAAACCGCATCCGCCAGGAAATTGAAAAAGAAGGCCGCGTGGAAGGCGATCTCCGCAAGGAGATTCAGATGAACATCCGCCGGTTGATCGAAATTCAGGCCTACCGCGGGATTCGTCATCGCAGGAATCTTCCCGTGCGCGGCCAGCGGACGCACACCAACGCGCGCACCCGCAAAGGTCCGCGGCGCGGAGCGGTCGCTGCCAAGAAGAAGGTCACCGGCAAGAAGGGTTAGATTCCTCCGCGGCGCTTTTTGGCGCCGTTTGGAGTGCGGCAGCCCCGCTGCTGCTTTGCAGTCAACCGAGTTTTCGAGAAGTTTAAGGATGGAGTGAAACGTGGCAAAAGAACCAAAAGCCGCAGGAACCGCACCGGACACCGGAGCGCCGGCAAAACCCGCGGCGGCAACGAAGCGCAAAAAAGAATTCAAGAAGAAGCGGGAGCGCCGCATCATTCCCCACGGAATTGTGCACGTCGCCGCGACTTTTAACAACACGCAGATCACCATCACCGATCCCGATGGCCGCGTGGTGTGCTGGTCATCGGCCGGCGCGATCGGCTTCAAGGGCTCGCGCAAGGGCACGCCGTACGCCGCGCAGCAAGCTTCGCTTTCGACCGCCGGAATCGCGCGCGACCAGTACGGCATGAAGAGCGTCGAAGTGAAGGTCAAGGGTCCGGGTTCGGGACGCGAGTCCGCCGTGCGCGCGCTGGCCGCCGCCGGGCTGCATATCGTCGTCATTCGCGACGTGACACCCATTCCGCACAACGGTTGCCGGCCGCCAAAGCGCCGCCGCGTATGATGCGCCGCAAAATTTTCGAGAGTTCTGGGAAGGGAGAATAGAAGTTGGCAAGACACCGAGATGCAGTCTGCCGCCTGTGCCGCCGGGAAGGGCAGAAGCTGTTTTTGAAAGGTTTGCGGTGCTTTACGGAGAAGTGCGCGATCGAGAAGCGCAACTTCGTTCCGGGTCAGCACGGCCAATCCAGGCGTCCTAAAATCGCGGGCTACGGCTTGCAGTTGCGCGAAAAGCAAAAAGTCAAGCGCACCTACGGGCTTTTGGAGCGGCAGTTCCGCAACTACTTTGAGAAAGCTGTGCGCGCCAAGGGGCCCACGGGCGAAAATCTCATCATCATGCTCGAACGCCGCCTCGACAACGTGGTGTGGCGCGCGGGCCTGGCGTCTTCGCGTTCGCAGGCCAGGCAGCTCGTGCTCCACGGCCATGTCCGCGTCACCGGGAAGAAGGTAAACATTCCTTCTTATCTCGTCAGCGTGGGCGAAGAGGTCGCCATCAAGGAAAAGATGCATCAAAACGCCATGGTGCTCGAAGCCCGCAACGTGGCGCAGAGCCAGAACGCGGTGCCCTGGCTCGAACAGGACCGCGAGCATTTCAAAGCCAAGGTCGTGGCGTTGCCGAAGCGCGAAGACGTGCAGACGCCGCCCATCAACGAACAGCTCATCGTCGAGCTGTACTCGAAGTAAAACCGGCGCGCAAGCGTCATTGGCGGCACGGCCGCTCCTAGCAACAAGGTTTGTGCCCGGAACCTCCGGGCAGAAGGAAGGAACACGATGTGGAAAGGTTTTCAAAAACCGAAGCGTCTTGCATCCGAGCTGGAATCGCTTACCGAGAAGTACGGGCGGTTTTCCGCGCAGCCCTTTGAGCGCGGCTGGGGAACGACGGTGGGGAACACTCTGCGGCGCGCGCTGCTAAGCTCCATCGAGGGCGCCGCCATCACCGCCGTGAAGATCGAAGGCGTGCTGCACGAATTCTCTTCGATCCCCGGTGTGGTCGAGGACGCCACGGACATCATCCTCAATCTGAAGCAGGTGCCCATCAAGCTCAACACCGACCTGCCCAAGACCATTTACATCAACGTCGAGAACCCCGGCCCGGTCACTTCGGCGCAAATCGAAGAGGACGCGGATTTCGCGGTGCTCGACAAGAGCGTGTACATCTCGACGGTCAGCGAGGGCGGCAAGCTGCAGATCGAAATGCGCGTGAAGAACGGCCGGGGCTACGTCGCCGCCGACCGCAACTATGACGAAGACCTGCCCATCGGCTACATTCCCGTGGACAGCGTCCACTCGCCGGTACGCAAGGTGAACTATTCCGTCGAAGCCGCTCGCCTCGGCCAGATGACCGACTACGAAAAGCTCATGATCGAAGTGTGGACCAACGGCGCCATCACCCCGCAGGACGCCATCGGCCTCGCCGCCAAGCTCGTGAAAGATCACATGAGCATCTTCATCAACTTTGAAGAGCCGAGCGACATGCCCGAATCTCCCATCGAGGCCTCGCACGATCCGCGCCTCGAGCATCTGGACCGCTCCGTCGAGGAGCTCGAGCTTTCCGTGCGCTCCTACAATTGCCTGAAAAACGCCAACATCCAGACCATCCGCGAGCTTGTGCAGAAGAGCGAAAACGAAATGCTGAAGACCAAGAACTTCGGTCGCAAATCGCTCAACGAGATCAAGGATATCCTGGTGAAAATGGGCTTGAGCCTGGGCATGAAGTTCGACGAGCACGGCCGCATCATCTGGCCGCCGCTCCCGAGCCAGACCGCGCCGCCGCCCTCGGAAGACACCCTCGGCCTGTAAACGGCCCCTGGACGGAGACGAAGGGACACAACAACGATGCGACATCGCAAGGCAGGCTCGAAACTTGGACGCAATCCGTGGCATCGCCGCGCCACGCTGCGGAACCTCGTCACCAATCTGTTTGAACACGGCCGGATCACCACCACGCTGACGCGCGCGAAGGCCGCGCGTCCAGTGGCGGAAAAGATCATCACCCTGGGCAAGCGCGACACGCTGCAGTCGCGCCGCCAGGCGGCTTCCTACATCATGACGCCGCAGGTCACCCAGAAACTCTTCAGCGAGATCGCGCCTAAATTTGCCGACCGCGCCGGCGGCTACACGCGCATCATCCCCGCGGGCGTCCGCGTCGGCGATTGCGCCAAGGTCGCCATCCTCGAGCTCGTCGGCTACGAGCTCAAGAAAAAAGAAAAGAAGGAAAAGACCAAGAAAGAAGAAACCGCGGAAGCCAAGTCCTAGCCAGCTATCCGACGAGGATAGCTGTCCTGCCTGCCCCGAGCGAAGTCGAGGGGAGCGACCGCAGGGAGTCGAAGGATCTCTCCCAGTTATACAAATTCACTGGCCCCTTTCCGCCCGCTCGGCATCGTCCGAGCGGGCGTTTTCCTTTCTGCCGGCTTCTTGATCTGACTTTTACAAGAGAGCGCGGATCGAATCCGATTCCAATTCGGTAAGCGCCGGAGGCGCGACAGACGTTAGCCCAGCGCGTGAGCGCTGGGAAACCTAGCAAGAAGAATCCCAAGCGCCGTAGGTGCGACATAGATTCGCGCCCTAGACGTTCCAACGTCTTCTATCAGGAAGCCTAATTTTCGTGGGCTGAGGACGCTCTGAAATCGAATCTTCGAGCGCCGGAGGCGCGACAGACGTTAGCCCAGCGCGTGAGCGCTGGGAAACCTAGCAAAAAGAATCCCGAGCGCCGTAGGTGCGGCATAGACTCGCATCTCGTGTGCGATACCTACCCAAATACAAATCTCGGATCAAATTCCACTCCATGTTTCTTCAATAGGGCGAGGAACTCCTCATCGAAACTCATTTTCCGATGATGCGCTGCCTGATTTTGTATGTATCGAACGACATCCGGAACAATGGAGGCACTCACGCTAAATGCCGCATACCCCTGCTGCCACGCAAGCGTATGACCTTCCTCGTTCGCCCATCGCGAGGAATTCGACTTGATGGCGAGAACCGCCTTGGCCAAAGCCAAGGTCGCCGGCACCTGGATAAGAAAATGAACGTGATCTTCCATCCCGCCAATGGCGTGGACGAAAATTCCTTGCTTTTTACAAATGCCTGCCGAGTAGGCCCACATTTTCGGTTGAAATTCGGCGGCAATGGTCTTGCGCCGGTCTTTGGTGCTGAACACGAGGTGGATCACGTTTTGTACGTACGTGTGAGACATGTGTTGCGCCTCCGGTGCTCACCATCTTTATACACCCGTGACCCAACGCTTACGCGTTGGGCTAACTTCTGCCGCGCCTACGGCGCTCGGGGAAGTCAGCCTGCCGGCTCCCGCTTGTCGGGATGGCATCTTTCGCGTTTCTTCTTTGGAGTGTGAGAGCCCGGCTCCCGCTCTTCCCCGCTGCTTCCCAAGCGCTGGCTTGCCCCGACCTAGTCGGGGAGGTGCGCCACAATTTAGCCCAGCCCGCGAGGGCTGGGAACGCTTGTAAGTGGAGTTATGAGCGCCGTAGGTGCGTCATACGTTAGCCCAGTCCGCAAGGGCTGGGAACGTGCAAGAAGCATCGCGAGCGCCGTAGGTGCGGCACAGATTTTCCCCATTCGTGGGGAGCGCCATCTTGCCCCGCCCCCGTCGGGGAGGTGTCGCGCCTATTGAAATCTAATTGAAATCGAATCTTCGAGCACCGAAGGCGCGTCAGATGTTAGCCCAGCCCGCTCGGCTTCCCCCTGAGTGGGCGTTTTGCTTTTTGCCCCAATTAATCTCATCACCAAGGCAGCACAAAACCTCGCGGTGTCATCCTGAGGTTACCCGATGAGGGTAGCCGAAGGACCTCAACGTCCAGCTAAAATTGGGCATAGGTTGAACTTAGATTGCCCATCGGCAAAAATGTCGCAAGAAACTTCAAAGCCAGCGTTCTATCATTCAGAAGTACTTTTTCGACGGAGGCCAAAATGATGCTATCGAGAAAGGGTTTCGCAAGGTTTGCACTGGCATGTGCGCTCTGGATGCCTTATCCATTCTCAGCCCAAGAGCCACCTGGTCCGGCAAACCCAGCGATCGCCTCCGGAACCCTTAACCTCATCCTGGCAAACAAGAACGGATTTGTAATTGCTGCCGACAGCAGGATGAGCGGCGAAAAACCTTTCAGCTGCAAGAGCGCGATGCAGCTTTACTGCGACAACAGTCAAAAGCTCTTTCGAACTGGCCAGAAGTCAGCGATGGTCATAGCAGGTTTTGCAGCTGGACGGGTGAATTCACCTCTAGACCTAACCGTTGCCTCCGCACTGCGAAAGAGATTCGGGGCGGAAGGACTACCAGGTGAAATGGGGACAGTCGACGGCGCGTCAGACTGGGCAGAACATGCGCTCGGACAAAGCCTGACTGGCGTCGCAGCCCTTTACGACGCCCAAAAAACACTCGCCGCAACTCTTGCCCTGTCGGCACTATTCGCCGGCGTTGATAATAATGGGGTGGTAGTCCTTAGACGATTGAGTTTTGAAGAATCTTGGAAGCCCACAGGTCCCGCCAGTGTTCAAGCGCCCGATTACGATGTGCGGTCGTGGAGTTTCGCAGGAGTTGAAAAGTTTGGTTTTGCCACAGCAGGAATCACATGTGTCGCTGATGCCATCCTTGGCGGGTACTATAAGACCGAAGATCACACAATCCAAGACTACTATAAGAGAAGGCGTGAGGCCGCACTCGACAATCTAACGATAGAAGAACTGAAGAAACTTGCCAAAGCGATCCTTCGTGAAACTAGGAACTTCACTCCCCTAGTCGGGGGAGAAGATCAGATAGGTACGTTCCCGGTCAGTGGCGCCATACAGTGGCTCTTGCCTGCACTCCCATCTGACAGCGAGTTACCCTCGCGGTTCCTCTTATGGAAGGGTCTCAATTGTATGGGAGGCGACCCTCCATGCAGCGGAGCAAGTGGCAGCATGTCTTTCTTTGAAGATTTCCAACGCGAGCTCGACGAACCCCTCACCGAATTCTTTCTCGCGAGTCAATTTGAGAAGATCCACGTCGCGCTTGACAACAATTACTTTGTGGACAGTAAATTCGATGGCGCTATCCTCCAGTGGCGCGGCGGCCCATTCTTCATGCGAAAGAACTCGTTTAACGACTGTGTCGTTGAGCTACCCGAGAATTTGAATGTGCCGTCAGATTCAGAACTACATGGGAAATGCCGTCTCGTGAGAAAGTCCGCGGTAGCGGTAGAAACCACTACCGTAGGATCACCCAAGAAATATAAAGTAGCAGGCTGCCGTAAGAAGAACCCCGATGGCAGCATGACTTTCACGGCAGGCGGGGGTTGCGGCCCAGACGCAGGTTTGGTAGGACCACCCATCCAACCGTGAAGCTTGGAGACATTTGTCGTGTCGCCATGGGTTTGAGAGGGGCTGAAGGCCACTCCAAAATGTGGACCGGGAATCTCCGAAGTTGCTCGCATTCCGTTCGAATATTTTTCCCGAATTCTCCACAGACCATTCGAATCACCACTAAGTACATACTTGACAGACCTTAACGTATCTGCTAACATGCCTCGTGATTCTCAGCCATCCATCGATTCAGGCCCTGCTCACCGTTGCAGGCCTGCCTCCGCAAGCAGGGCAGCTAACCGCCACCCCCTATCCACTACCCACTTCCTTTCGTTGTCGTCCCGTTGAAGCTCCGTTGCGTTACGACAGGAAATGCCCTCTATCTCTTTTCTCTCTATACCTTTGCGGGGATCTTTCCTCCACAACGAGGGGGGGTACACCCACCCCCCTCATCCAGCATCGCTCTTCCATTGGGAGGCAGCGCCCTTTTTCACTAACTCTTTTATTTGCCACACATCCAGAAAACGCGCCCGTAACTCTTTTAGTTGCCACACTTCCGAAAACACAGGTACTTAAAGCCCTTTGTTTGCCACACATCCAAAAAATGGCGGGGGTGGGGGGTATTTTGTCAGGGAGTTTCGGAAGCAGGTTGCTCCGAAGGTTTGCCTGCGTTGACAGGCTTGCGAAGGCGAAACCACAGCCAGACCACGAGGACGGCAAGCAACGCGCCAGCAGCGTCGATCATGGCGTCGTAGGGGGACGATTGGCGGCTGGCGACGAAGAGCTGATGAATTTCGTCCAAGGCTCCATATCCCGCGGCGATGGAAAACGCCGCGAGGCCCCAAGTCCAGCGCCAACCGCGGCCGGCGCCACGCACGCCCCGATAGAGCAAAAGGGAGAACATAAAATATTCGGTGACGTGAGCCATCTTGCGAATGATGTGGTGAACGAGCGCGAATTGCGCCCGCGTGAGCGAGGGAATCAGCCAGCGCAGGATGGGCTCAAAGAAGCGAGAGGTATGCTGCGCGGAAAAGGTATCCGTGGACATGGTGAAAATAACGCAGGCCCACGCGATGGCAGGCCACCAGGCGCGCAGCCAGCCCAGCTTCGCCCTTTCGCCAAGTTGGCCGCCAAGCCGCGACTGAATCTCGTGCAACTGAGGCGCGGGACGCGGGTTGCGCCAGGGCTCAGGCACAGGTCGATATTCCGATGTAAGAGTGTGCGGGGCTTGGATTCATGCGCGCTTATTCCATCCGGTAATTGGGCGCCTCGCGCGTGATGATGACGTCGTGGACATGGGATTCGCGGAGACCCGCGGCGGTGACGCGCACGAACTTGGCGCGCTCGTTGAGCTCTTTCAAAGTGTTCGCGCCAACGTAACCCATTCCGCTCTTCAACCCGCCGATGAGCTGATCGGTCAGGGCCGCGAGCGAGCCTTTGTACGGCACGCGCCCTTCGACGCCTTCGGGAACGGTCTTCGTGCGCTCGCCGTAATCCTGCACCACGGCGTAGCGATCGGAGCCCGCGTCCATCGCGCCCGTCGAGCCCATGCCGCGGTAGGACTTGAAGGTGCGCCCCTGGAAGAGGATCGTTTCGCCGGGAGATTCCTCGGTGCCGGCAAAGAGGCTGCCAATCATGACGCAGGACGCGCCGGCAGCGATGGCCTTAGTGATGTCGCCGGAATACTTGATGCCGCCATCGGCAATGATAGGCACGCCGGTGCCCTTCGCGGCGCGCGCCGCTTCCATGATGGCGGTGAGCTGGGGCACGCCGGCGCCGGTAACGACGCGAGTGGTGCAAATGGAGCCGGGGCCGATGCCGACTTTCAGGCCGTCGATGCCGAGGGAGATCAGATCGCGCGCACCCTCGAACGTGGCGACATTGCCCGCGACAACTTGCATTTCCGGCAGGCGCTGGCGGATGGTCTTGATGGCGTCGAGCACGCGCTCGTTGTGCCCGTGAGCGGTGTCAATGGCGAGGACATCCACCTTGGCTTTGGACATTTCGACGGCGCGCTCGAGGAAATCGCCGGTGGCGCCGACCGCGGCCCCGACGCGCAAGCGTCCCTGATCATCTTTGGAGGCTTTGGGGTATTCCAGTTTTTTCTGGATGTCTTTGACGGTGATGAGGCCCTTGAGGTTGAAATCCTGGTCGACCACGAGAAGTTTTTCGATGCGATGCTTTTGCAGGATGCGTTCGGCTTCTTCAAGCGTGGTGCCGACCGGCACGGTGACCAAATTATCTTTGGTCATCACCGAGCTGACGAGCTGGGCGTGATTTTTCTCGAAGCGCAAATCGCGATTGGTGAGGATGCCAGTCAGGCGCGTGCCGCGCGTAACCGGCAGGCCGGAGATGCGGTACTTGGTCATGATTTCGAGGGCCTGGCGAAGAGTGATGTCCGGCGAGATGGTGACGGGATCGACGATCATGCCGCTTTCCGAGCGCTTTACGCGGTCGACCTCTTCCCACTGGCGATCGATGGCCATGTTGCGGTGAATGATGCCCAGGCCGCCCTGACGGGCAATGGCGATGGCCAGACGCGACTCGGTGACGGTGTCCATGGCGGCGGAGGCGAGCGGCACGTTGATCGACAATTTGCGCGTGAAATGCGTACTCGTATCGACTTCGGTCGGGAGCACCGCCGAGCGCCCCGGCAAGAGCAAGACGTCGTCAAAAGTAAGAGCCACGGGAATTGAACTGTCTGTCATTCCAGCCTCTTTTCGGAAAGAGCAAACTTGAAAGACGGGCCTGAAATTCAGCGGCCTAAAACAGCGCAGCCCAGCGGGTGGGCGCTGGGCCGTCGGTACAATGCATCAAATCGGAAAAATAAATCACCGTGAAACATTCTTCATTGTAGAGGGGGAGAGAGATTGGGTCAAGTTGAGCGGGCCGCCGGGCGATATGCGCACTCACTTGCGGCGGTTCGTTTTGCCGTGACCCTTGCCGAGGAGGCCCTCGGGCCAGCGAGCGAAGATCGAAGTCGTCAAGCCGCCGCGAGGTGTAAATTCGCCGCGAACGACACACCATTCGGGGCGGACAGTGTCGACGATGTCATGAAGAATTTTATTTACGGCATTCTCGTAAAAAATGCCGAGGTCGCGGTACGCGAGCAGATACATTTTGAGGGATTTCAGCTCGATGCAATCTTTTTTCGGCATGTATTGAATGGTGATGGTGCCGAAGTCAGGGAGGCCGGTTTTTGGGCAGACCGAAGAATATTCGGGGAAGCGCGTGGTAATCACATAACCCGGAAATTGATTTGGCCAGGTTTCGAGTTTCGGCAATTTGGCATGGATGCCCGTGCGGGCATGTTCAGCAGTGTAATCGGCCATGATCGCTCCTCACGATTATTCTACAGTGAGATGGGTTGCACAACCGATTGCCGCGGATACTGATAATTGTCTATCATAGGCCTAAATCTGATACCTATAAAAAAAAGATGAACTGTCCAGCGTGCCATTCGGAGGGCGCTCGGCGTTCTCGGCGCCGATCGGCAGGTGATTTTTTGCTAAGCGTTACAGGAGCGGTGCCCTGGCGGTGCACGTCCTGCCAGACGCGCTTCCACGCGCGCCCATTCCCGATTCGCGATCTTTTTTACGCGCACTGCTCGACTTGCGGCAACCTTGAGCTGGAGCCAATCTCGCCGGACCACGTTGACGGATTGTTGGCTCCCATGGGGCGGACTCTGGGTCTGCCCGCGCTGCGTTGCGAACCCTGTCGTAAGAAATTTTTCAGCATCCGGCCGCTCAGGACAAAGTCTCACGCCGAAACCGGGGACTCGCCGCACTAATCAGAAAGTTCGCGCCTGGCCACCGTCTTGCTCAGGGGGAAGGGCCATGCGAAAATACCAAAAGGCTTGCGAAATCGTGGCGGCGTTATGCAAGTTCATCTTTGGCGATATCGTCTAAGGGTTAGGACATTGCCCTCTCAAGGCAAAAATCCGGGTTCGAATCCCGGTATCGCTACCAAGACATTTTTGTTCCTTCCCTTTGTAATCAATGGATAAAGTTCACCGGGACTACCAAGTTCAACTCGCAGTACAATGCTGACGCTCGAAGCCGCAACGCCGATCTCCTAACCTGGAGAGACACACTTGATTACGCCGCACCCAACCGCGAAGGTCTGTAAATGCGGCCACGCGAAGAGCATCCACGCACGCGTGTTCGCGAACCCAAAACCCGGAACGCCCTGCAATTTCCCGTACTGCAAATGCAAGGGGTACCGGTCAGCCCGAATCCGGCCGCGGCGAAAAGCGAGCTAACGGCGATGTCCGCTGTCGCATCCCGGTCTTTATTTCGCGCGAGTACAAAGAGCAAAAATCGAAAGCCAGCGTGTGCGGACGGGATGGACGAACTGCGCGTTGACCGATAAGATTTGAGGCATGCTGCCGGAAGCCCGCGTCACACAACCGGTTACGAAAACAGAAGCAGAGAAGATTACCCGTGAAGTCTACGGCTTCGATGCCAAGGCGCGCCCACTCCCGGGCGAGTACGACGACAACTTTCAACTGACAAACAGTGACGGCAGCGAATTTGTGCTCAAAGTGATGCACGCCGGGAGGGAACAATCGTTTATCCACATGCAGTGCCGTGCGTTGCAGCATTTGGCGACGCGGGCGCCACAGGTTCCCGTGCCGCGCGTTTGCCCGACGGTAAGCGGAGAACTGTTCCAAAAAGTCGCGCTTTCCGATGGCAGCGGGCGGCTCGTCTGGATGCTTTCTTTTTTGCCGGGAAGCGTGCTCGTGGAAGTCCGTCCGAAAGAAACCGAATTGATCGAGAGCCTAGGCTCGCTATTGGGAGAGATGGATGCCGCGCTCAGAGATTTTTCTCACGCGTCGACACAACGCGAATTGAAGTGGGACCTGGCGCGCGCCGGGTGGATACGCGATTACCTGCGGTACATCGGTGATGCGGCGAAGCGCGCGCTAGTCGAGAAGTTCCTCACCCTGTATGAAACGGAAGTGGTTCCGGCGCTGCCGCGGATGCGGCGGAGTGTGATTTATGGCGATGCAAACGATCACAACGTACTCGTGAGTGCGCCGTGGCCGCTACCGCGAAAAGTGACCGGCATTATCGACTTCGGCGACATGCATCACAGCATTGTTGTGGCGGAGCCCGCCGTTGCGGCGGCTTATGCGATTCTTAGAGAGAGTGATTCGCTGGAAGCGGCAACGGCGCTTGTGCGTGGGTATCACAAAACATTTGCACTGGAAGAATCGGAAATTGCCGCGCTCTATCCCCTCATCGCCATGCGGCTCGCCGTAAGCGTGGTGAACTCGGCGCATCGCAAAACACTGATTCCGGATGATCCGTATGTGACGGTCAGCGAAGGTGCGGCATGGGAAACGCTCGAGCGATTGGCGATGATTCATCCACGCTTTGCGCACTACCGTTTTCGTGTAGCGTGCGGGTTGCCGGCTGCGCCACAAGGGAAGAAACTCCAAACCTGGATTCAAGCGAAGGCCAAAAGTGCGGCTTCGATTCTCGATGTGGACCTGCGCAAAGAGCCGTGCCGCGTGTTTGACCTGAGCGTAGGGAGTGTGTTTCTCGGAGCAGATCCACAAGAAACAGAAACCCCGGCGCTTACTGAAAAAATCTTTGGCGAGATGAAACGCGATGGAGTGGCGGTAGGCGTTGGCAGATACGATGAGCCACGGTTGCTGTACACGTCGGCGCTGTTTGGTGAGAGCAACAATCCGACGGAAGAGCGGCGGACGATTCACCTGGGCATCGATCTTTTCGTTCAACCGGGAACAAGACTTCACGCGCCGCTGGCGGGCACCGTATATCTGCTCGCGAACAATACCGCGGCGCTTGACTACGGCCCGGTGGTGATCCTCGGGCACGTCACCGGTAATGACCAGGAATTCTTCACGCTCTACGGGCACCTGAGTAAAGAGACACTCGAGAAGCTTCGAGTCGGACAAGGCATTGCTCAGGGCGAGGCGTTTGCCGTTGTCGGAGGGTCAAACGAAAATGGCGGCTGGACTCCTCATGTTCACTTTCAAATTATTTTAGATTTGCTCGATCGGGGCACAGATTTTCCGGGGGTCGCGCGCGCCACGGAGCGCGATGTGTGGACCAGCCTTTCGCCTGATCCGAATTTGCTGCTGGGAATTCCCGCCGAGCGATTTCCCGCGAAAGAGCCCGAGCTTTCCGAAACACTGGAACGGCGGAAGGCGCTTCTCGGAAAAAACCTGAGTATCTCCTACCAGCGGCCGCTGAAGATCGTGCGCGGTAGAATGCAATATTTGTACGACGAGATGGGCCGCGCGTATCTCGATACGTACAACAACGTGCCGCTCGTCGGGCACAACCATCCGCGTGTTGTGCGCGCCGCACAGGAACAACTTGGCGTGCTCAATACAAATACGCGGTATCTGCATGACAACGTGGTTCGCTATGCGGAGCGACTCACGGGGCGCATGCCAGAACCACTGCGCGTCTGCTACTTCGTGAATTCCGGGAGCGAAGCAAACGAACTGGCGTTGCGGCTGGCGCGCGCGCATACGCGGCAAGAAGATGTCGTCGTTCTCGAACACGCTTATCACGGCCATACGAATACGCTGATCGACATCAGCCCGTACAAATTTGACGGGCCCGGAGGGCAAGGCCGCAAACCCTGGGTGCATGTGGCGCCGATCGCGGACGATTACCGTGGACCCTATCGGCGAGGGGAAGCGAATATCGCGGCGAAGTATGCGCGCCACGTAGCGGAGATTCTCGAAAAGATTCGTTCGCAAGGGCGTGGCGTAGCTGCTTATATTGCGGAGACGCTTCCGAGCGTTGCCGGGCAAGTGGTTTTTCCGCCGGGATATCTTGCCGAAGTTTATCGTCATGTGCGTGGGGCCGGTGGTGTGTGTATCGCGGACGAAGTGCAAGTGGGGTTTGGGCGGTTGGGAACGCATTTCTGGGGATTCGAAGCACAGAACGTGGTGCCGGACATAGTAGTGCTTGGAAAACCAATCGGGAACGGTTTTCCGCTGGCGGCGGTGGTCACGACGCGGGAAATCGCGGAATCGTTCGCGAATGGAATGGAGTTTTTCAGCACTTTTGGCGGGAATCCAGTCGCGGCGGCGGCCGGTTTGGCTGTGCTCGACGTGCTGGAAGAGGGGCGACTTCAAGAGCGCGCCCTGCGAGTGGGGAACTATTGGATTGCACGGCTAGAAGAACTACGGCGGCGGCACTCTTTGATCGGCGATGTGCGGGGCTCTGGACTTTTTCTTGGCATCGACCTGGTGCGCGACTTGGCTACGCGCGAACCCGCCACGGAAGAAGCTTCTTACGTGGTGAACCGGCTTCGGGACCGCGGAATTCTTTGCGGAACGGATGGCCCACACCACAACGTGATCAAACTGCGGCCGCCGCTGATTTTTTCGGAAGCAGATGTGGATTTGTTTGCAGATACTCTCGAATCCGTTCTTGCGGAAGATGCAGCGCAGCCGCTGCGTTGAGAGGGTTACAACTCCAGTGAAGAACTTGGATTCGCCATGTCGTTGACCGCGATCGATTGGATTGTCATTGGCGCCTACCTGCTCCTCAATTTGCTCATCAGCATGTACTACCGCCGGCGCTCCGCGGGGAGCACGGAGGAGTTTTTTGTTTCCGGGCGCAACGTTTCCTGGTGGCTGGCCGGAACGTCGATGGTGGCGACGACATTCGCGGCGGACACGCCGCTGCTGGTAGCGGGGCTGGTCGCGAAAAATGGAATTTCCGGAAACTGGCTGTGGTGGTCGCAATGCTTGTGCGGCATGATGACGGTTTTCTTTTTCGCGCGGTATTGGCGCCGCTCGGAAATGCTCACCGACGTGGAATTTGTCGAACTACGTTATGAAGGCAAACCAGCGGCGTTTCTGCGTGGATTTCGCGCCGTGTATCTGGGCGCGCTGATGAATTGCCTGATTCTAGGATGGGTCATCAAGGCGATGATCAGCATTATTACGGTTCTTCTGGGCGACGTCATCGCGCAGGGGCGAGTTCTGCAAATGGCCATCGGTACGCACAAATTGTTCGAGTACATACTAGGGACTCCCGATCATACAGCGCTGCTGATTTGTATAGTGCTGCTGGTGCCGTTCACAGGGCTTTACACATTTATCGGCGGACTCTGGGGCGTGCTGGTGACGGACTTGTTTCAGTTCGCGCTGAAGATGGGCATGATCATCGTCCTTGCGTGGATTGCGGTAGCGAAAATCGGAGGAATGACGCTGCTGAAAATTCAATTGTCGCGGGTCGATGCGGCGGCGCAAGTTTCGGGCCAGACAACGGGTTCGATTCTCTCCTTTTTTCCCTCCTTTCATCTTGGCTGGACGACGGACGCGATTTGGACGCTGCCAGTGATTACGTTTGTTCTTTTTCTCGCCGTGCAGTGGTGGGCAAGCTGGTATCCCGGCGCAGAACCGGGTGGAGGCGGTTATGTTGCACAGCGAATGTTCAGCGCGAAAGACGAAAAGAACTCTCTCGGCGCGACGCTGTGGTTCAACACAGCGCACTATGCGCTGCGCTCCTGGCCGTGGATCGTCACCGGACTGGTGGCGGTGGCGGTCTATTCACCGCATGGAGGGTTGCGGCCCAGCGCCGAGTTCGTTGCCAATCCGGAAAAAGGCTACGTTATGGTTCTGCGGGATTTTCTGCCGCCGTCGCTGCGAGGCTTGATGATCGCGGCATTCCTGGCGGCATTCATGTCCACAGTGGGAACTCAACTAAATTGGGGGACGTCTTATTTGCTCAACGATTTGTACCGGCGCTTTTTTGTCCGGCGCGCCAGCGAACGGCATTACGTTCTGATCAGCAAATTGTTCATCGTATTCCTGGTGATCTTGAGCGGTTATACCGCGACGATCATCAGTTCCATTCAGTCCGGGTGGCAACTGCTGCTGGGGATAGGAGCGGGCACGGGAGGAGTTTTGCTGTTGCGGTGGTACTGGTGGCGAATCAATGCGTGGAGCGAAATATCTTCGATGATCGCGGCGTTTGTGGTTTCGCTTTCATTGCGAAGCGTACAATTCGCCGGAAATAGTTCGGTGGTATTCGCGAAGACGGCGCTGATTACCGCGGGCACGACGACGATTGTCTGGCTCGTCACGACGCTTGTGACCCGTCCGGTTTCCGAAGAGAAGTTGATTCATTTTTACCGGCGAGTGCGTCCGACGGTTCACGGATGGAAACATATCGCCCCACTCGCCCCGGAAATCCAACCCGTTCGCGATTTAGGTGCAAATACATTTGACTGGATAATGGGCTGCGCGATGGTGTATTGCTGCCTGTTTTCCATTGGAGAACTGATTCTCCAGGAATGGCTGGCTGGTTTTCTATTGATGGCCGGAGCGGCTGCTTCGGGGTATTTTATTTTCTGGAGTCTTTCGCGGCGCGGTTGGGAGACACTTTCGGGGGTCGAGAAACCAATACGGTAGTTGGTTGCCGCGCTGGGGCGCAGCATTCCCTCGCATACGCTCGGGATAAAGCTGCGGCCCTACACAAGTGCACCCGGATCAGGATTCTGTTGGAACAGAGGCTGCTTCGAAGCCTTTCGTGAATGTTTCGTAAGAAGCGCCAGTTAGGACTTCACTAGCATGATCGATGTGGGGCTGATCGGATTCGGACTCGCCGGGCGCGCGTTCCACGCGCCCGGCATCCACGTTGTTCCAGGGCTGCGGCTGGCGGCGATTCTCCAGCGCAACGGTAGCGAAGCCGCGGAACTTTATCCCGACGTGCGCATCGTGCGAAGTCTCGAAGAGATACTTTCGATCGAGAGCCTCCGGCTTATTGTGGTCGCGACTCCGAATGACACGCACTATTCTTTCGCCAAGAAATGTCTTGCCGCAGGACGTGACGTGGTGGTTGACAAGCCTTTCACTACGACGCTTAGAGAGGCCACCGAACTTGTAGATATCGCACAGAAATCTGGTCGTCTGCTCACCGTGTATCAAAACCGACGATTCGACGGAGATTTTCAGGCCATCATCCAACTCGTTTCTGATGGAACGCTTGGGCGCATCGTCCGATTTGAGACCAACTACGACCGTTTCCGGCCGCAACTTCGTCCGGGCGCGTGGCGGGAGAAACGCGGGCCCGGTACCGGCATTCTCTTCGATTTGGGCCCGCACCTGATCGATCATGCGTTCATGCTTCTCGGGTTGCCCGAGGCAATCGCCGCGGACATGCGCATGGAACGCGACGATGCCGTGACCGACGACGCGTTCGATATCTTTCTGCGCTATCCCGGAGGCACGCGGGCCGTGCTTCGCTCGACCATGCTTGCGGCTGCGCCGCGCCCACGCTTTGTGCTGCGCGGCACGCGCGGAGGATACTTCAAGCACAGTTTTGATCCGCAAGAAGCGAATCTGCGGCGCGGGTACATTCCGCAGGACAAACCATGGGGCGCGGAGCCTGAAGAAAACTGGGGCGTGCTGACGCTGAACGACGGAACGAATATCACGGAGCGGCGAATTCCTTCGGGCACAGGCGACTATCGCGATTTTTACGCGAACGTGCGCGACGCTATTCTTGGCAAAGCGGCGCTTGCCGTGACGCCCCAGCATACCTTGAACGTGATGCGCGCGATCGAGCTTTCGCGGGAGAGCAGCGAGCGAGGTTGCACCATCCCGTGGGCCCGCGCGGCTGCTAAGTGAGACCAGCGATTTTCGCAAGCGGCCAGGGTTCCGCGTATAATCACTTTTCGCCAAGCAGGAAAGGAGTTTCCTTTTGCCCATGCAGATAGAGCTGGCACCTTCGATTCTCTCCGCGGACTTCGCGCGGCTCGCAGCGGATGCGCAGGCGGCCATCGAGGGCGGCGGAACGTTGCTGCACGTGGACGTAATGGACGGGCACTTTGTTCCGAACATCACGATCGGGCCGCCGGTGGTGGCATGCCTTCGAAGAGCCACGAAGGTTCCGCTCGACTGCCATCTGATGATCGAAAATCCCGACCAGTACATTCCCGCGTTTGCCGAAGCGGGCGCCAATTGGATCTCCGTTCATCAGGAAGCCTGCATTCACCTGGACCGCACGTTGCACCTGATTGCGGCGCACGGCTGCAAGCCGGGTGTGGTCATTAATCCCGCTACGCCGGTGCACACACTCGATCATGTCCTGGACATCGTTCACCACGTGCTCGTGATGTCCGTGAACCCGGGTTTCGGCGGACAAAAATTTATTCGCGGGTCACTCGAGAAAATGGGGGCGCTGGCCAGGATTCGCGAATCGCGAAGGCTGGCGTTTCGCATCGAGGTGGATGGCGGTATCTCGCTCGACACGGTCGCTGACGTGGTACGCGCGGGTGCAGAGTTGCTAGTAGCCGGCAACGCCATTTTTGCGAATGGCGATATTCGCGCAAATGCCAGCAAGCTTTTGCAAGCGGCGAGGTCCGCAGCGCTCGCGCGTGCCTGAAATTTCCCGTAATTCTATGCAACGGTGACGTCGGGGCTGAGATAGACGTCCTGGATGGCGTTGAGGAGTTGGACGCCTTCCTTCATCGGGCGCTGGAAAGCTTTGCGGCCGGAGATGAGGCCGGTGCCGCCGGCGCGCTTGTTGATGACGGCAGTGGCCACGGCTTCCTCAAAATCGTTCGCGCCGGAAGCACCGCCACTGTTGATCAATCCCGAGCGGCCCATGAAACAGTTAGCCACCTGGTAGCGGCAAAGATCGATGGGATGGTCGCTGGTCAGCTCGGTGTAAATGCGCTTGTCAAATTTTCCGTAGCTGGAATCACCGATGTTCAGCGCCTGATAACCACCGTTATTTTCCGGGAGCTTCTGCTTGATGATGTCCGCCTGAATCGTTACGCCGAGGTGATTGGCCTGGCCGGTTAAATCGGCGGAGAGATGGTAATCCTTGTCTTTTTTGAAGGCATTGTTGCGAAGGTAGCACCAAAGAACGGTGGCCATTCCCAGTTCGTGGGCGTGGGCGAAGGCTTGGCTGATCTCGATAATTTGGCGGGTGCTTTGGTCCGATCCGAAATAAATGGTCGCGCCAACGGCGGCGGCTCCCATGTTGTAGGCTTCCTGGACGGTTCCGAACAAGACTTGATCGAAGCGATTGGGGAAAGTGAGCAGCTCGTTGTGATTGATCTTCACGATGAAAGGAATCTTGTGCGCGTATTTGCGTGCGACCGAGCCGAGCACGCCGAAAGTGGACGCGACCGCGTTGCAGCTGCCTTCGATAGCGAGTTTGACGATGTTTTCGGCGTCGAAGTAATCGGGGTTCTTGGCAAAACTGGCGCCGGCGGAATGCTCTATGCCCTGATCGACGGGGAGAATCGACATGTAGCCCGTTCCGTTGAGGCGGCCATGACGGAAGAGCCGCTGGAGGCTCGTGAGCACACGAATGTTGCGGTCGGAAACGCCCCAGACACGGTCGATAAAATCCGGCCCGGGGAGATGCAGGCGCTCCTTGGAAATTTTTGGCGATTTGAATCCCAGAAGGGACTCGGCCTTTGCGCCGAGAAGTGTCTCGATTTTACCGGTGCTCGTTGTCGTGGCCATGATGTTCTCCATTCGCGCAAAGCGCCCCTTATCGGGAGCCTTTGCGCGTTTCTAGGGTTATTCGCGAATTGCCCGCGTAAGTCCGCTACCGGCGGCGGCGTCCACTAACCATAGTAAAGTACCATTTGCCGGCTGAATCAACTGCGCCGGTAATTGTTCCGGCTCATAGTCGCGCTCGAGCACGGCCGTGAGGGCAGGGGCTTTGTCCGCTCCCGTAACCATGAAGATGACGTGCGCCGAATTGTTGATAGCAGGCGCGGTGAGCGTAATGCGGTCAGTGAGTAGCTTGCCAACCCAGTTCCGCACGGCGACGCGAGACGCTTCGTGCAGAGCTTTGGTACCGGGGAAGAGGGAAGCCGTGTGGCCGTCGCTGCCCAATCCCAGGAGCACGAGATCGAAACGCGGGAATTTTCCAGCGGCGAGTTTGAAATAAGAACGGATGGCTTGGTCGTACTCGTCTGCGGCTTGCTCTGCATCCACGTATTCACCCTTGATGCGAGTTACCTGCGCCGGTTTGAGAGGCGATTTGGAAATCATCGCCTCTGTGGCCATTCGAAAATTGCTATCGGGATGGTCGGGAGGAACGTGACGCTCATCGCCAAAGAATAGCTGCATTTTATCCCAAGGAAGCTGCGCACGAAGTGAGGGATCGTCGACGAGTATGGCGTAGAGCGCTTTGGGAGTGGAACCGCCCGAGAGGGCGACGGTGAAAGATCCCTTGTCCTTCACGACGGATGCCGCGACAGCGACAAATTCTCGGGCGACGCGCCTGGCGATTGTGGCGCCGTCGGCCAGAATTCGAACTTCGCAGTTGGCACGTTGCTCCGTCATGCCAGTTTGGCTTTAACCTTGCCAGAGGAGTCGGAGCAGTCGTGCTCGATGGTTTCTTCCGTGACGATTTCTCGCCATGCGCGGCCGTCGCGTTGGAGCAAATCCTCAGCTTCCTTGGGGCCCCACGACCCGGCGGCGTAATTTGGGAAACCGCGCGCAGGCAGCGCATGCCAGACGTCGAGAATCGGTTGGATGACGCTCCAACCCGCTTCGACCATGTCGGCGCGCTGAAAGAGGGTGGCGTCTCCGGCCATGCAATCGCGCAGCAAGCGTTCGTAGCCGGTACTGTGTTCCGCGCCGAAGTAGCTGCAGTAATCGAAGTCCATGTTGACGAGGCCCAGCTTCATGATGGAACCGGGAACCTTCGCGCCGAAGCTGAGGGAAATTCCTTCGTCGGGCTGAATGTGAAGAACGAGGCGGTTGGTCTCGAGATTTTTCACGGTGGTGTTGCGGAAGAGCACGAAGGGCGTGCGTCGGAACTGAATGACGATTTCCGTGCGGCGCTCGGCGAGGCGTTTTCCGGTGCGGAGATAAAAGGGCACTCCGGCCCAGCGCCAGTTGTCAATTTGGAGTTTTAGCGCAACGAAAGTCTCCGTGTTCGAATCAGGCGCAACGGACGGTTCCCCGCGGTATCCAACGACGCGCTGCCCATCGATCTCGCCTTCCCCGTATTGGCCGCGCACGGTACTGGTGAGCACATCTTCCGGGTTGAGCGGCTGGATGGCATGCAGGACTTCGGCTTGCTTGTTGCGGACTTCATCGGCGTCAAAGGAGATGGGCGGCTCCATCGCCGTCATGGTCAAGATTTGGAAGAGATGATTGGGAACCATGTCACGGAGAGCGCCGGCGGTTTCATAGAATCCGCCGCGGTGCTCGACGCCAACGGTTTCCGCGGCGGTAATTTGGACATGATCGACGAAATTGCGGTTCCACAGCGGCTCGATGATGTTGTTTGAAAAGCGGAAGACCAGGACGTTCTGCACGGTCTCTTTACCGAGGTAGTGGTCAATGCGATAGATCTGCTTTTCGGTGAGGACTTTCTTCAAGTCCTGGTTGAGCTGGCGAGCGGACTCGAGGTCGTGTCCGAAGGGCTTTTCAATGATGACACGGGCCCACTTCCCATTTTCTTCCTTAACCAGTCCGGTGCTCCCCAATTGCTTAGCAATCGGAGAGAAAAATCGGGGCGCTACAGCAAGGTAGAAGAATTTGTTGCCGAGCGTCTGGTGCTGTTTTTCCGCTTCCTGGATCTGCTGCTGGAGGCGTTTGTAAGCATCAGGATCCTGAAAATCGCCTTTTACGTAGTAAAGGCGCTCGGCGAACCAGTCCCACAGCTTCAAATCGAGAGGCTGCGAGGTGAACTTGGGAATTTCTTCCCCAAGCATCTTGCGGAATGATTCCGTCGTGTAATCGTCGGCGGAAAATCCGATCATAGCGAACTGCTTCGAAAGAAGATTTTCCCCCGCAAGATTGCAGAGCGCGGGGATGAGCTTGCGTTTGGTGAGGTCGCCGGTGGCGCCAAAAGTAACCATGACGCAGGGTGAAGGGACGGCATTTGTATCTGTGTGATTCATCGAAGCTCTTTCCGTGTAAGAAGATATTCGGCGGGCGTGGCGCTCAATGCCCGGATTGTTTTTCGACGTGCCCGCCGAACTGAAATCTCATCGCCGACAGGATTTTTGCAGCGAAATCATCTTCACCGCGCGAGGTGAAACGCTGATAAAGCGCGGCGCTCAGGACCGGTGATGGCGTGGTGGATTCAATCGCGGCAAGAATAGTCCAGCGGCCTTCGCCGGAGTCGGAGACGCGGCCCGAAAAACGCTCGAGAGTGGGCTGCTGGAAAAGGGAAATCGCGGTGAGATCGAGCAGCCAGGAGGTGACAACGCTGCCACGGCGCCAAACTTCCGTGATGTCGGCGAGATTGAAATCGTACTGATAATACTCGGGATTGCGGAGGGGCGTCGTTTCCGCATCGGTTTCGCGGCGCGCCTTGCCGGCGTTGGCATGCTTGAGGATGTTCAAGCCCTCCGCGTAAGCGGCCATCAATCCGTATTCGATTCCGTTGTGGACCATCTTGACGAAATGCCCCGCACCGGAAGGACCGCAATGCAAATAACCTTCTTCGGAGGTGCCGCCGATTTTTTCGCGGCCCGGAGTGCGCTCCGCATCGCCAAGTCCTGGAGCCAATGTTTTGAAGATGGGATCGAGATGTTTGACGATGTCCGGTTCGCCACCGATCATCTGGCAGTAGCCGCGCTCGAGTCCCCAGACGCCGCCGCTGGTGCCAACGTCAACGTAATGCAGGTTCTTGGCGGCCAATTCTTTCGCGCGGCGGATGTCATCAATGTAGTAGGAATTGCCGCCGTCAATAATGATGTCGCCGGATTCGAGTTTGCCAACCAGGTCGTGGAGGGTTGCATCGACCACGCCCGCCGGCACCATCAACCATACGGCGCGCGGCTTTTGAAGTTTCTTCAGGAAATCATCGAGCGAGGAGGAGGGTGTCGCGCCATCTCCCGCGAGTTGCTTGACGGCATCCGCGCTGCGGTCGTATACGACGCATTGGTGGCCGTTTTTTTGCAGACGGCGCACCATGTTAGCGCCCATTCTTCCTAGACCAATCATCCCCAGCTGCATCGAGTCCGCTCCTTATCAGGCGAGTGCTTCTTGCATGGCTTTCGAAAGCGCGGCGAGGCCCGCTTTCAGGTCCTTACCCAGATGAACGCGGAGGGCACGGCGGCCACGCTCAGCGAGAACGGCGAAGTCGCCCCGAGCTTGCGCCGCTTTGACCACACCAAAAGTGTACTTTTGTCCGGGAACCGGCAGATCTTCGGCATCGTCACACGTGATTTGCAGGAAGACACCAGTATTGGGGCCGCCTTTGTAAGCTTGGCCGGTGGAGTGCAGGAAGCGCGGGCCGAACCCGAGTACGGTGGCTACTCTTTTTGCGTCGCGCACGGCGTGGCGGATTTTTTGCAGAGCCTTCTCGTTCGCCGGATTCATGGGGATATAGCCGAGAACAGCGAAATAATCTCCCGTGCCAATGCGCGAGAGATGCGTTTTAAGAATACCGGCAAGCTTCGCCCCGCCTTTCAGCGCGCCGGCGTTTTTCTGATCGGCGAATAGTTTGATGCCGGAGGACTCGAAAAATGGCGCTTCGGGCGGAAGCTTTCCGTTGGCTTCGTATTCGCTTGTGAGCTTGCGCGTTTCGATTTTGCTGGCCTCCACATCGGGCTGGTTGAAGGCGTTGATGCCGATGATCGAACCGGCGACGGCGGTGGCAATTTCCCAGCGGAAGAATTCCTGGCCAAGGTGATAAATATTGGGAACGTTAATGCGCACGACAGGGATTCCGGTCTTCTGGAGCGAGACAACAGCGAAATCCTGAGCCCTGTCCGGGGATGGCACAAGGCGCAGATAGACGATGAGCCGGTCGTTACCGTAGTTAAAAGGCCTGGTGAGCTGCTCGCGATCGACGGGGATGATGCCCTTGCCGAGTTTTCCGGTGGATTCGGCGATCAATTGTTCGAGCCACGCGCCGAGATCAAAGATTCCCGGGGAAGTGACGATGGTCAATTTGTCGTGGCCGTGGATGGCGGCGACGCCGAGGATAGTTCCGAGAATTACACCGGGATTTTCGCCGGCGCTGACGGAAGGCCCGCAATCCTGCACCATCTTGGCGGTGTTTTCCAGGAATTTCGCGAGATCGAGCCCCGTCGCGGCGCCGGGGACCATACCAAAATTCGAAAGAGCAGAATACCGCCCGCCGATGCTGGGAACGCCCATAAATATCTTGCGGAAGCCGTCGTTCTCGGCAACTTGCTGCAGCTTGGAGCCGGGATCAGTGATGGCGATAAAACGATTGCCCACTTCTTTCTCACCAACCTTCGTTTTAACGCGTTCAAAAAAATATTGCTTATAAATATTGGGTTCGAGCGTGCTTCCGGACTTGCTCGAAACGATGAAAAGGGTGCTCCCGAGATCGATTTTTTTTTCGATGGCTTTGATTTGCGCGGGATCGGTGGAATCGAGCACGTGCAGCTCGGGATGGCCGCTGATCTTGCCGAAAGTCGTCCGCAGCACTTCGGGGCACAAGCTCGAACCACCCATGCCAAGCAGGAGAATGTGTTTGAAATGGGCATTTCTTATTTCCTCGGCGAACTTCTGCAGGACATCGAGGTGCGCAATCTGCTCCTCAACGATCGTGAGCCAGCCAAGCCAGTTACCTTCGTCGGCGCCGGTCCACAGGGAAGGATCTTTTTTCCAGAGGCGCGCGACTTTATTGTTCTTATTCCAGTCCTCAAGGGATGCGAATACGGCGCTGCGAAGCGGGCCGGGTAACTTGAAGGCTAGGCGACTCGGCCTCACGCGTGGGCCCCGGCGGTCTTACCCGTTGCTGCCAGAAGCTGGGTAAAGGCATTGGCAAAAAGTTTCACGCCGTCCAAAAGCAACTTGTCCGTAACTTCTTTCATGGAGAGCCCGGCCTTGGCAAGATCGGCCATGGTCTTCGCGGCAGCGTCCACATTTTCGGTGAGGCTGGGGCGCAGTTTGCCGTGGTCACGGAAAGCGTCAAAGGTTGCGGGTGGAATAGTGTCCACGGTGTCCGCGCCAATCAGTTCCTCGACATAGAGAACGTCACGGTATTTCGGGTTTTTTGTGCTGGTGCTGGCCCAAAGCAGGCGCTGGGTTTGCGCTCCTTTGGAGGCAAGGCTTTTCCAGCGCGGCCCGCCGAAAAGTTCAAGATACTTTTTGTAGGTTAGCCTGGCGTTGGCGATGGCCACTTTGCCGCGGAGGCCATCGAGCAGAGCTCGCTGGCTCGAGTCTGTGGAGGTCTTCAGTCTTTCGTCGATTTGACTATCGATGAGAGTATCGATGCGGCTGACAAAAAAGCTGGCGACGCTGGCGATGTGGCTGATGTCCAAGCCTTTCGTGGCGCGAGCTTCGAGAGCGGCGAGGAAAGCTTCCGCGACCTGTTCATAGGCGGATTGCGCAAAGAGCAGCGTGATATTGATATTGAGGCCTTCTTCGAGAAGCTGGCGAATCGCGGGCAGCCCCGCCGGGGTCGCGGGAACTTTAATCATGACATTGGGGCGGTTGACAGCTTTCCAGAGGCGACGCGCTTCGTCGATGGTGGCTTTTGTGTCGTTGGCAAGATAAGGAGAAACTTCGAGGCTGACGTAGCCGTCGCGGCGGTTGGATTCCGAGTAGACAGATTTGAAAATATCGCAAGCGTCTTGCACGTCGCGGATGGCGATTTTTTCAAAGAGCGCCTTGGAGTCGAGCTTCTTCGCCTCGGGGGACGAAAGAATGTCGGCGTAGACGTTGCTGCCAACGATGGCTTTTTCGAAGATGGCCGGGTTCGAGGTCATTCCGCGAAGACCGTCGTTCTCGATATATTTCTTGAGTTCGCCAGTTGTCAGCAGATCCCTGCGGATGTAGTCCATCCAGGGAGATTGCCCGTAAGCCAGCAAGCCTTTCAGCGGATTCGCGCCTTGATTGGCTCCAACACTCGGAATCGTCGTTGCTGTGGTCATGACCGTCCTCCTTCACCATGTAAGACTGCCCGATTCTTTATTTTACTCCCGCGGCGATGGCCGGGTGGGAATTCCGCTCGTCACTTTAAGGGAGCGCCAAAATTTGTTTCCAAGGTCTTGATTTTATTGATTCTTCGCACGTGGCGCTCTTCGTTGGTGAATTTTGCGGCGAGGTAAGCTCTTACCAGGTCTTCAACGAGCTTCACGCCGACCACGCGGGAGCCCAACACCAGGACGTTCATGTCGTCGTGCTCTACACCCTGATGGGCGGAATAGGTGTCGTGACAGACCGCGGCGCGGATACCCTTGATTTTATTGGCGGCCACGCTTGCACCGACACCGCTGCCACAGACCAGCACACCACGGTCGGCGTTGCCCTGAAGGACGGCGCGGCCCACCGCTGCCGCAAAATCCGGATAGTCCGATGGGTTTTCGTTGAAAGCGCCGACGTCCACGACCTGGTGACCCAGCGAGCGCAAGACGTCGCCGACCGAGTTTTTTAAGGCGAAGCCCGCGTGATCGGAGCCAATTACAACTTTCATCGGAAGCTCACTTTCCCAACACTTCCCTCGCCGCAGCGATGACATTTTCCAGTTCGAACCCAAATTTGTGCAGGACGGCCTTCAACGGAGCAGACGCGCCAAAGGAGCGCATGCCGATGATCTTGCCTCTAGACCCAACATATCGTTCCCATCCGAAGACGGAGGCCATTTCGACGGAGACGCGCGCGGTAACGTTTGCGGGGAGAACACTTTCTTTGTAAGCGGCATCCTGACGCTCGAAAAGTTCCCACGAAGGCATGCTGACGACGCGCGCCTTGACGCCTTCGGCGATCAACTTCTCGAAGGCGGCTACGCAGAGCGACAGCTCGCTTCCGGATGCCATGAGGATGAGCTCGGGCCTCCCGCCCGGCGCATCACCGAGAACGTATCCACCGCGGGCCACTCCCGATGCAGGGGCGTATTTTGCGCGGTCGATGGTTGGGACCGCCTGGCGTGTCAGGACTAGCGTCGATGGCCCATGGGTATGCTGGAGAATAACTTTGTAGGCCTCGACGACTTCATTGGCGTCGCCGGGGCGTAGCACCAGCATATTGGGCATGGCGCGGAGCGAGGCTAATTGCTCGATGGGCTGATGCGTAGGCCCGTCTTCTCCCAGGCCGATCGAGTCGTGCGTAAAAATATAAATTGCAGGAATTTCCATCAAGGCGCCCAGTCGCATGCTGGGACGCATGTAGTCGCTGAAATTGAAGAAGGTCGCGCTGAAAGCGCGGAGCTTCGAGAGAGTCATGCCGTTAACAATAGCGCCCATGGCGTGCTCGCGGACTCCGAAATGCAGATTGCGCCCGCGATACTGGTCGGGATAAAAATCACCGGCGCCATCAAATGTGAGGTTTGTCTTGTTGGAGTGCGCCAAATCCGCCGAGCCGCCGACGAGCCAGGGAATATTTTTCGCGAGCACGTTCAAGGTTTTTCCCGAGGAGTCGCGAGTGGCGATGCCTTTGGCGTCGGCAGGGAAGCTGGGCAAGTCCTTGTCCCATCCTTCGGGCAGCTCGAAATTGCGCATTTTTTGAAGCTGACCGGCGATTTGCGGGGATTGCTTCTTGTAGTCTTCGAATTTCGCGAGCCAGGCAGCGCGCGCCTGGGCTCCACGCTTCCCCACGCCATTCTTGAATTGATCGTAGACGCCATCGGGGACGAGGAATTTGGCGTCTTCGGGCCAGCCGTAGTTTTTCTTGACCAGGCGGACTTCCGCTTCACCGAGCGGCTCGCCGTGGGCGTCGGAAGAATCCTGCTTGTGCGGCGAGCCATAGCCGATGTGGCTATCCACCACGATGAGCGTGGGCCGGTCATTCGTTTTCAGGAAAGTTTCGTAGGCGCGCGCGAGCATCGAGAGGTCGTTTGCATCGGCCACGCGAGTAACGTTCCATCCATAGCCGACGAACCGCGTCATTACGTCTTCGCTGAAGGACCACTCGGCGGGGCCATCCAGCGTGACGCGATTGTTGTCGTAGATCCAACAAAGATTCGAAAGCTTGAGATGGCCGGCGAGGGAAGCGGCTTCAGACGCCACGCCTTCCATGAGGTCGCCATCCCCGCAGATGGCGTAGACGTTAAAATTGAAAATGTCGGCATCGGGTCGGTTAAAATTTCCCGCGAGCCATTTTCCGGCAATCGCCATCCCGACACTGTTCCCCGCGCCTTGGCCGAGCGGCCCGGTGGTGGTTTCCACACCGGTGGTGAGGTGAGACTCGGGATGGCCGGGAGTCTTGCTGTCGATTTGGCGGAAGCGCTTGATCTCCTCCATCGATACGGCCGGCTCGTTCAATACTTCGCCCTTTGTATTGACGGTGCGCACGCCGGCCAGATGTAGAGTGGAATAGAGCAGCATCGAAGCATGTCCGGCGGAGAGAACGAAACGGTCGCGGTTGAGCCAGGTGGGATCCGCGGGATCGTAGCGCAGGAAATTTTGCCACAAGGAATAAACCACTGGCGCGAGGCCCATGGGAGCGCCGGGATGGCCGGAATTCGCCTGTTGCACGGCGTCAATCGAAAGTGTGCGGATAGTATTGATGCTCAGTAGGTCGAGGTCTAACTGGCTCTTCGGCTGACTCACGTAGGCTCCATCGCGGGAACAATACCCGCATCATTCGACAGCTTTTAGATGCACCACGATACGCAACGGGTGACGAGATTTTACGACAAAACGATGGCATTGGCCCGGCCGGCCTTCCGGGAAACCAATGGGCAACGCCAACGCGGATTGCAATTCCGGGTGGGACGCCGCTGCGGCCATCGCCCAACTTGAATGGAATCTCAAGCTATCGCGGCGAAGTGCGCTTGTCAACTTGGGTGAGGCGCTGACATCGCAAAATAACTGTAGAGAACTACGAGTCTCCGCAAGTGCCCCGTGGTTAGCAGATCGCTGGCCCTGGGTCGGCGATCGTTAGAGCGAATTTGTGGGGACGGAGTAAGATCGAGTTCGCAGGCACGAAAGGAAACGGGCGATGGACGCCTCCCTTTTTCAAATTCCCCCGCTCTTGGACTACGGCGCGACGTTTCTTTGGGCCGTCACCGGCGCACTGGTGGCGGTTCGCCGCGGTTGCGATATCGTGGGCGTGGGAGTGATTGCGCTGGTATCCGCCCTGGGTGGCGGCCTGATTCGTGACGGCTTGCTCCTTCAACAGAAACCAGTTGCGGTCACTTCGCCGTATTACTTACCGCTCATCGTACTGGCGGCGATGGTTGTCGCTCTGTGCCGCGAACGCCTCGAGCCGCTCACGCGGCACCGCACCGTTGATTCCATTGATGCGGTCGGGATGGGAGCTTTCGCCGTTATTGGCATGCAGAAGGCGATTTATGCGGGTTTCACTCCGTGGGGAGTGGTCCTTACGGGCATGATCAACGCGGTGGGAGGAGGAATGTTGCGCGACGTCCTCGTGAACGAAGTGCCAGCGATTTTGAAGCCTAGTCAGTTTTATTCGCTTCCCGTGCTTGCAGGCTGCGTGCTCTATCTTTTTCTGGAGCACTTCTCTCCTGCCGGTCGGCTTCAGGAAATCCCGACTCACGCTGCCTGGATCACAATTGCTTTTGTTTTTGTGGGGCGGCTTCTGACCATTCGTTTCAACTGGCGGACCCAAGCGCTCCTTTCTGCGCGGGGGGAGGACAAAGGCTGAAGCCCTGCTGCGATGTAAACCTCCACTTGGAGCCGGCGGGCCGCGCGTGTTACGTTTTTATATCTGCCCGGCCCGGGTGGCGGAATGGCAGACGCTGAGGACTTAAAATCCTCCGGGGATTTTTCCTCATGTGGGTTCGACTCCCACCCCGGGCACCAATGTTTCCGATTTGTTCTGAATGAGTTGACGCAAATGAAGGCGCCCGAATAGTGCTCCTCGAGGGTATTCTCTCGATTCGAATCTCCTTGCTGCAAATTCTCCTTGCGAAAGTGATGATTCCAGGGCCTATTTTATCCCTGCTCGTTCACTTATCCAGTTTCCGCGTGATACATCCAACTGAATCCAGTACTTTGGCATGTATCACGGTCCGCAACTTTTGGTTGCCATTGAGGCCCGGATGTTATTACTATAACGACTTTCATGATCCCGGGGGATACCTTCGCTGCCGCGCCACGACCTGATTACCTCGCAGCCATTTTCAATGAGTCCGCCATCTGCTTCCACCCTAGTGAGGAGATAACCCACCACAACGGCGACCCTATGCCCGAGGCGGTGACGCTCGGCAGGATCCAACACCGGATACCGTGAAACAGATTCAGTTTGCTGTAGTTCGTACGGTAGTGGCTTGTGCTTTGCAATCATACGCAGTGAAAATCTGGAGGGGGTCTCATGGTGAATCGGAAAGCCTCGAAAAGAAGCGGAACGATCGTTGTTGTGTCGATAGCGTTAGTGACGGTGTTGCTGACGTCCGTCTGTGTGTACGCCCAAGTGTCCGGGGCAACATTGACGGGCACGATCAGCGACGCATCGGGCGCGGTCGTGCCGAACGCTCAGATTTCCATTAAGAATGTAGCCACCGGCCAAGAGCGTATCTTTACCACGGATGCGGCCGGTTTTTACTCTTCCCCGAACCTCCTTCCAGGCCAATACGTCGTCACGGTCACGGCTCCGGGATTCTCCACTGAAGTGCGTTCCGGCATCACGCTTACCGTCGGCGGACAGCAACTTCTCAATTTTACGATGAAGGTCGGCGAGGTTTCTCAGAAGGTAGAAGTAACAACGGAAGCTCCCGCCATCCAGTTGACTTCATCGACCATCAGTGGTGTCGTCAATCAGACTGACGTCGTGCAACTTCCCCTTAACGGCCGGGACTGGACCCAACTTGCTACACTCCAGCCTGGCGTGGATTCCGTAAACTCCATCCAAGCAAACACCGGCTCTAAAGACAGGGCTCGCCGAGGCTACGGTGCCCAATTGTCCATCTCGGGTTCCCGTCCGCAGCAAAATAATTATCGCGTCGATGGCATCAGTGTGAATGATTATTCGAATGGAGGGCCTGGGAGCGTCGAAGGCTCGACTTTGGGTGTGGATGCCGTAGAGGAATTTTCCGTCCTCACAAGCAACTACTCGGCCGAATATGGACGCACTTCGGGAGGCGTCATCAACGCGATTTCACGTCAGGGGACAAATCTGTTCCACGGCAACATCTATGAGTTCCTTCGCAATAACGCCGTGGACGCGAGGAATTTCTTTGATCCCGCGAATATCCCGGGATTCAAGCGGAATCAATTCGGAGGCTCGTTGGGCGGTCCCATCCGGAAGAACGATACATTTTTCTTTGGAGATTATGAGGGACTCCGGCAGAGCCAGGGCATCACGACGCCGGTAAATGTGCTCTCGCAAGCGGCGCGCAACGGTGAGCTTTGCTCTATCCCGCAACCGGGCCCGAATGGCTGCACGACCCAGACGCTGGCCCAGTTTGCCGCGGCAAATGGCTTTGCGGTTCCTAATCCCGATCCTACGACGGGCATTAACAAGGCGGTACTACCCTACCTTGGCCTTTGGCAGCTCCCCAACGCTGGCCTTGTGGGAAACGGCGACACCGGACTTTTCGATTTCAATTCGGTTCACGAGACTTCGGAAAACTTTGGCACTGTACGCATCGATCATCGCTTTTCGGACAAAGACAGCATATTTGGAACCTACCAGTACGACAGAGCCGTCGCCACCCAACCGGATGCTGCCGATGAGGTGCTCACGGGAAATACCACCGGCCGGAGTTATATCGCCATCGAAGAGACTCATATTTTCAGTCCGCAGCTCGTCAATTCGGTGCGCTTTGGCTTTAGCCGCAACACGCATACTTCTCAAGGCGTAAGCGCGATTAACCCCTTGTCGGCAAGCACGGCTCTCGGCGCTTCTCCGGGAGCGGACAATCCGCAGATCGACGTCACCGGACTCACGTCAGCTCAGCCAGGCTTAAATCAGATCGAGCTCATCAATTTCTTCCAAAATTCTTTCCAGGAATATGACGACCTCTTTGTCACGAAAGGCATTCACAGTTTGAAGTTTGGTTTCGCCGTCGAGCGCATTCAGCTGAATGCGTTTAATCCTGCGCCCAATCTCGAAATTCCGTTCGGTTCGGTGGCGGGTTTCCTCGCAAATCAGCCGATCCTTGTAACTGGCCCCCTTCCCAGCGCGCCGTTTGTTCCCTTTGCATTCCGCTCCACCATTTTCGCTGGGTACGTTCAGGACGACGTGCGCCTGCGCCCTAACTTCACTTTAAACCTGGGATTGCGCTACGAAATGTCCACCGTGCCGAATGAGATCCATGGCACCGGCAGACTTTCTGCGCTGCATAGCGTTACAGCTCCGGCTCCGGTTATTGGCAACCCTCTCTTCCAAAATCCCACCTATCGCAATTTCGCGCCCCGGCTGGGCTTCGCTTGGGACCCCTTCCGCAACGGCAAGACTTCTGTACGCGGCGGCTTCGGCATGTTTGATGTTCTTCCCTTGCCCTACCTCTTGGGGCAATTTACGCCCAACGCCGCCCCCTTCACGGAAGGTGGTGCTGTCAACAACCTTGCTCCCGGCACTTTCCCGACGGGGGCTTTCAACCAGCTCTCCGCGCTTATTCTCGCTGGAAACGGCTTGCGTACCCCGTTCGTGGAGCAAAATCCCAAACGCGACTACGTCATGCAATGGAATTTGAATATTCAGCACGAGCTCCTACCGAATCTCTCGGCAATGATCGCTTACGTAGGCTCGCGCGGCGTTCACCAGGCATTTCGCGCCGACGATATCAACACCACGCAACCCATCGTGACTCCGGCCGGCTTCCTTTTCCCGGGTCACGACAAAAATGGCAATGCGGTGGGCACGCCAATAAATCCCAACGTCGGCCAAATGGATACTCTGCAGTGGGGCAACCATACTTTCTACGATGGCTTCGAAGCGCAAGTCACCAAGAGAATGAGCCATGGCTTCGAGATTCAAGGCAGCTTTACGTGGAGTAAGGCCATCGATAGTGGTGCGGGAACCATTGCCAGCGATCCGTTTGTAAATTCGATTCCCAGTTTGCTGGCTTTTCTTCCCAAGTACCGGCGCGCGGTCTCGGACTTCAATGTTCCCAAGAATCTCACTGTCAACTATATGTGGAATGTGCCGTCTCCAAAATCCTTCCACGGCCCTGCGGGTTTTGTGTCTCGCGGATGGCAAATTGGCGGCATATTCTCGGTGAGGAGCGGTCTGCCCTTTACGCCGCTCATTGGCGGCGATCCACTCGGACTCCTCAACACGTCGCCCTTCGCCTATCCGAACCGCTTGACCGGGGCAGGCTGCGGCTCGCCGGTCAATACCGGCAATCCTACGAACTACATCAAACTAAATTGCTTTACTCTTCCCACTGTGCCCGCGTCCATGGCGGGGCAATGCACTCCCAATTCGTTCCCCGGCGCGGCTCAACCGGCGCCAGCGGGTACTGTTTATTGCGAGAATCTTTTGGGCAACGGAGGCCGCAACGAAATCTACGGCCCCGGCTTGATTGACTTTGATTTTTCTCTCTTCAAGGACAATAAAATTCGCGAGAATTTGAATCTCCAGTTCCGGGCGGAATTTTTCAATGTGTTCAATCACCCGAACTTCAACTCTCCCATTGCCAACAGCACGCTCTTCGACAATACCGGGGCGCCAGTTGGAAACGCCGGCGCATTCGATTCCACCTCTACATCCAGCCGCGAAATTCAGTTCGCGCTGAAACTCATCTTTTGATGCCATGGATAACTCATGTCTCTCTCGCCGCGCTCTGCTGGCGGGTGCCGCACCGGCGATCGCCGGCCTCACGACGCTTGGCTTAGCCCCCACTCTGCTGGCGCAGCAGAGTGGCACGGTCGAGAGCCCGGTCCGCCCGGAAACGAAGAAGATCTGGAGCGCAGAATATTCGGCGAAGAAGGGCCAAGTCTCGCTCTATATTTTCCGCAAGCGGCTTGGCGAACCGCAAGCCGGGCAACCGGCTCTGCCGATATTGTTCTTGGCCCATGGCTCCTCCGTTTCCTCGCGCCCTACTTTCGATCTCAGCGTTCCCGGACACGGCGAATATTCGTTCATGGACAAATTCGCCGAGTACGGATTCGACGTCTGGACCATGGACTTCGAAGGATACGGCAGGTCATCGCGAACCGGCGGCAATTCTGACATTGCCAGCGGCGTTGAGGATCTGAAGGCCGCCGCGGAAGTCATCCTGCGCCAAACGGGTCAACAACGATTTCATCTCTACGGTGAATCCTCGGGGGCCTTGCGCGCGGGCGCCTTCGCCATGGCCGAACCAAATCGCGTTTTGCGTCTCGTTCTAGTTTCCTTCACATGGACGGGCCAGGGCTCTCCTACCCTCACCAAGCGCGCCGAGTCGCTCGAATTTTATCGAACCCACAATGTCCGCCCCCGCGACCGCGCCATGATTCGCAGCATCTTCACTCGCGACCAGTCCGGCACCTCGGATCCTGCAGTAGCCGAAGCTATGGCGGACGCCGAATTGCAATTCGGCGATTCCGTGCCCACCGGCACCTATCTCGACATGACGGCAAATCTTCCCGTCGTCGATCCTTTGAGGGTGCACTCACCCGTGCTTATCCTGCGCGGCGAATATGACGGCATCGCCACGGAGGAAGAGGTCCTCAACTTTTTCAAAAAACTTCCCACTTCCGACCGGCAGTTCGCCCTTCTCCCGGGCGCTTCACATTCGGCTGCCCTGGGTACCAACCGCGAGCAGCTCTGGCACGTCGTGCGCGCCTTCCTGAACATGCCGCCGCGCCGTGACGTCCACGTGTGAACTTTCTCTCGGCTTGCTGCTCGCCGCTTAGTTCGGAGCTGTCGTTTGAAACGCTAAGGCAGGCACATCTTTGATGGAAGTGTGATAACTCACGGCGAGGAGCCAGCTGCCATCCCGGTTCACCCACACACGAGAAGCGATATCCGGTTTGGCGGCGTAGCGGATATGTTCCGACAACATGAAAATCGCGCCGTCAAAGTCCCACATGTGTACCCACATCACCGGCGCCACAGGGTTTGTTTGAACCCCCTTCTTGCCTAGGCGGTCGAAATCCGTGACGCGCTCGACTTTGCTGAAGGGTTTGTCGCTCCAGGAGCTGATCACCTGAAACTCATCCGCGGCGTGCGCGCCCCACTCCGCGCCGTGGTGATGGTAAGCTCCGGTTTCCATCTCCTGCCATGACTTTACGACAGCTTTCTCCGCCGCTGATTTCGGCTTGAAGGGAACGATGGTGCAAGGATTTATGCACGGGGTTTCGATTCCGGGTCCGTTCGCATCCGGTTTTTCCGGTTGCAGGATCTCCCCGACGTGGAGGACTTTCCAACCCTCTGGGCGCTTCGCCCAAATGCGCATTGTATGCGCTTGGCCGTTATTTACTTGGACGACCGCCATCTGGCCGTACATGCGCTCTGTCATCTGAGCCTCGCCTCCACTCACGGCGATGGGCTGAGGCAGATCCGCCAAAACCTCCGATCTGCTGTGGATGACTCCTTCCGGATCCGCCCAGGTGAATTCCTTATCGAGAAATTGGTCCACCTCCGCTTTGTCGCCCTTTTGTAACGCTTTCTCGAGAGCCTTATTAGCCTGCACAACAGAGTCCTCGTCCGGAACGGCGGCGAGCGAACCTGGGATCAAAAATGTGAAGAAACCGATGATTCCAATACACAGACGGACCACGACCTTGCTTGTAACAAAATGAATCATCGAGTCCTCCGCTAGAAGCAGATGGGATTGTAGATTCTTACCGGTATCTCGGACAAGAGCTGAGCAATAGTTGCATAGCGACAAAACTCAACCGGGCAAGTATACGAGGCGGATTTCGCACTCGAACTGGGAAAAGATCCGCTGTATTCTTTCCTGGAAGCGGGGTTTCGCACCTGGCTGCGACCGCTGCCAGCAGATCAGACGACTTGGCTGGCGAGTACGTCCGCGGTGAGGCGCGGCAGGTAGAGAGACGATGCCCGGCTTCTTTTCCAATCTACTGCGAGTGCTGCGCAACCGGCGCGGCTCGGACATGCTTTTTCTCTGCCGCCACCTGCTGTCTTCGCGCGGCGAGGCGTCGCAGACCGCCCTGGCAGCGGAGATCATCAACGTCTACCGGACGATGAATTCCGCGCAACGGCTGCGATTTTTCGAGATGCTCAGCCACAAATTCTCGCCGGACGCCGGCGCCATCCTGCGCGCCGCAGCCGAATACGAACGCGCGCCCGACACGGAAACTCTTGCGGTGCTGTCCGCCGCAGTGGAGCCGCCTCGCCAGGAGTTGATTCGCCGGATCAATACGGCGCCGGGCGGCACACAATTCCTCGTGGCATTGCGCGAAAATCTGCTGGAGCTTGCTTCGCAGTGCAAGGACTTCGACGTGCTGGACTCCGACCTCCGGCACCTGTTCCGGTCGTGGTTTAACCGCGGCTTTCTGCGGCTGGAACGCATCAGCTGGCAAACCTCCGCGCTGATTCTGGAAAAATTGATCCGTTATGAATCAGTGCACGAAATCAAGGGCTGGCCGGACTTACGGCGGCGCCTTGAAACGGATCGCCGCTGCTTTGCGTTCTTTCACCCCGCGCTCGATGACGAACCGATTATTTTCGTCGAGGTGGCGTTATCGAGCGAGCTGGCAGGCGACCTGGGGCCATTGCTCGACGAACATGCTCCGGTGCTTCCAGCGGACAAGGTCGACAGCGCCATCTTTTATTCCATAAACAATTGCCTGACGGGCCTGCGCAACATCCCCTTCGGTAATTTCCTGATTAAGCAGGTGGTGGCGGAGCTTGCAGGCGAATTGCCGCGGATCAAGAACTACGCCACCCTTTCGCCGCTGCCGCGGTTTGCCCGGGCGCTGCGGGAGACGGACAACGAAGATGGCTTCACACCGGATCGCATCGCGCGAATACTGGCCGACCATGCTCGGGATCTGACTGCCGCCGCCGGAATTCGAGATCCTGTGGACGCGCTCTTTCACCTGCTGGAGCAGCCCCTGGCACATCGCGAGATTTTAGCGGCCCCGCTGCAGCGCCTGGCGTTGGCTTATCTGACGAAAGTACGGCACGATGGCAAGCTCTACGACCCCGTGGCCACGTTTCATCTCTCGAACGGCGCTCGACTGGAGCGCATCAACGCGTTCGGAAACCTGCGGCCGTACGGCTTGGAAGCTTCTTACGGTGTCACCGTCAACTACCGCTACATGCCCGCGGAACTCGAGGAGAATCACGAGCGGTTCGTGCGCGGCGGGCAGATTCGCGTATCGAGCGGCCTGTTTCACGAAAACAAGGCGGTGGCCGCAGCCTGGCGGGCGACGCGAGAACTTGCGCGAACCCGGTAGGCTCAGACAGAAATGCTCTGAGTCAGCTTTTCCGGGGGCAAAACGGCCCGGACTGGGCGGCCTTCTGGCCTGCAATAACGCCATAAAAAGAAAGAAAATAAGACTTGACAAGGGTCAAACAGGGCGTAATCTTGCATGGTCCGATAAGTGGGCCACCGGACCATCTTGAACTTCCTATATGCCTATCGCAAAGACCGACGTTGACGTTATCCGTAAGACCAAGGTCTACGAGAAGATAGCGCATCAAATTCAGCGTCTGATTCGGGATGGCTTGCTAAAGCCGGGTGATAAGCTTCCCCCTGAACGTGAGTTGGCAGAGATGTTCCAAGTCAGCCGAAGCTCCCTGCGGGATGCCATTCGCGCTCTTGAGCTTATGGGTCTTGTGGAACCCCGCCAAGGAGAGGGAACGGTTGTTCTTGCGCCCTCGGCCGAGTCCCTAATTAACCCTCTGGCAGCGGCGCTACTCCATGAACAAGATCTTGTGAGCGAGTTGCTGGAATTCCGCGAAATGATCGAGCCCACTTTGGCGAGGCGAGCGGCCACCTACGCTTCGCCCGAGGACTTGGACCATTTGGAAGACATCCTGCGCCGCCAAAGGGAAAAAGTGGATCGGGGCGAGCTGGCTATCGAAGAGGATTCGGAGTTCCATTACGCGATTGCGCATGCGGCCAAAAACAGCGTGGTCCTTAGGGTCCTGGATGCGTTCATGGATCTCTTGCGAGAGAGCCGTGAAGAATCGCTGCAAGTGGAAGGGCGCTTGCAAAAGTCGCTTGACGGCCACCGCCGGATCTTTCAGGCCATTCAGCGGCGCGACTCTTCCACAGCCGAAACCGCAATGCGACAGCACATCGAGGAAATTGAAGGCATCGTCTTGAATAAGATTTAACTTGAGTGGAGGTCACCTTATGGGCCAGCTCTTCGCAATTGAGATTATTTATCGGGGCATCTTTCAGAAAACCCTTGCTAAGAACATCAGCCGCGCGATTGTGCTGGCGGCGCACGAGGAAGGCAAGCGAGGCATATCCTTTGGCCGGTACGGGGACAGCCCGGAGCGAAACGGCATTCCGGCCAAGAGCTTTGCCATCGTGGCCACCGATGACGTGACGCTTGAGGAAGGGATGGCGAAGTACGAGCCCAAAGAGGTCGACATTACCATCGCCGTGGACGACACTCTATGCAAGGGCGTAGAGTCCTGGGCTTGGTACGGGCTGCAGCCTGTCAACCGGCTATTGAAACCCGGCGGCACTTTGATCGTAACTTCTCGTGAGCAGCCCGAGGCCATCATCGGGATGTCCCATCGTAAGGCAACCCCGTATAATCTGGCGATCCTTAAGGGCACGGTCAGCTTTTCCGGGCTTTGGGTTTACAAGGACGACCACACGGATGTACGCCTTCTCGGCGCTATTTCCCGGATCCTGCCTGACCTGTTCAGCGTCAAATCGGTCCAAAAGGTTATCATGGACCAATGGAAAGACCCGATCAAAGCAGCGTCCGCAGCGAAAGCCTACGAGCGAACCACCACGACAACAGTCCGACCCGACCAGGGTAATCCCGAAACTCCGTACACGTTTGAACTCCCGAAGTGGCATGAAATGCGCGATGGCGTTACCATCCCCGGCATTCCCGCTGGCGGCGGCTTTGAAGATCCCACCACGCATGCCGTGGGGGGATTCCGGCCGGACCGCAACCCGACTTTCAAAAAGTTCTCTACCCGTACCATGAGGCCCGTGGTGAACTTTGATACCTGCATTAAGTGCACGCTTTGCTGGCTGCATTGCCCGGACTCGTGCTTTGATGTTACTCCTGAGGGCTTGTATGACGCCAATATGCAAGCCTGCTGCGGTTGCGGCGTTTGCGAGGCGGTTTGTCCCGTAAAAGAATGCGTCACCATGGTCAATGAGACGGAGTTTAGCGATAACTCCAGCCAGTGGGAGATGTGGAGGGGCGATAAGAAGGAGTACGGGAAGTGGCTTCAGGAGAAGATAGCAGGGCATACGGAACGCACGCACGGTTTCCGCTATCGCGGACAATACGAAGAGCAGATTCCGGAGATGTTAGAAACTGCCCGCGAAGACTAACTGTTCAGGGAGGAGAGTTGTCATGGTTCCAGTGGCCATAGAAATCGAAAAGCATCAGAAGATTGACGAAACCGCCCTCATCACCGGCAGCGAAGCAATTGCCGTCGCCTGCAAGTTGGCCGATGTGGACGTGATTACGGCCTATCCCATCCGCCCCTACGACACGGTCATGCAGTATGTGGCGAAGCTGGTGGCCGATGGTGAAATGGACTGCGAGTACATCGTGGCGGAAGGCGAACACTCGCAATTCGAAATCGTGAAGCACGCGTCCGCCTGCGGCGCGCGCGTGTTCTGCGGCAGCAGCGGCGTCGGCTGGATGTACGCAATGGAGGCGTTGACGGTCACGCCCGCATTGCGCATTCCGATGGTCGCCATGGTGGGCAACCGGGCCCTGGACGATCCAGGCGCGTTTGGTGTGGAGCACAACGACGCGCTGGCGGTCCGCGATCTCGGCTGGCAACTGGTGTGGGTGGACAGTCCCCAGGAAGCGCTGGACACTGCCCTGATCGCCTATCGGGTAGCTGAAGACCGGCGTATTTTCTTGCCGTGCGCAATCAGTTGCGACGGCGCCTTCCTTACCCACTCACAGGCGCTAGTCAAAATCCCCTCGCAAGAAAAGGTCAACGAATTCCTGCCCCCCTACAACCGCGCGGAACTGTTACTCCACCCCGACAATCCCATTACGGTGGCCCCGCAGGGCAATGAAGACTGGGTCATGGAGATCCGGCGCCAGAACTATGCCGCCATGGAGCGTACTTACGGGGTCATTAAGGAAGCCTACGCTGACTTTGAGCGGATCTTCGGGCGTTCCTACGGCAATCCTTTCTTCGAGGAATACATGACCGAGGATGCCGACGTGGTGCTGCTGGGAATGGGCACGCTGTCCACGCCGGTCAAAGTCGCCATCCGCAAAATGCGCGCGGAAGGGAAAAAGGTTGGTTTCGTGCGCTTGCGCTGGTTCCGGCCATTCGCGGCCGAGGAACTGGCGAAGTGCCTGGGGCGTTTCTCCGCCGTCGGAGTCATCGACCGCGACTACTCGTTCGGTTCGCCCTATCTGGGCGGCGTGGTGGTCGGCGAGGTTCGCCAAGCACTCTACCCGTCACCTGGAAAGAGGCCACCGGTGTTGGGTTTCATCGCTGGCCTTGGGGGCCGCGAAGTCACCGTGCCCGACGTGGAAAAAATCACCGCATCCGTTTACCAAGCTGCGCAGGGCAAGCCGCAACCACTGACGCAATGGATCGGTGTGCGGGAATAGTTTGTTTTTGCTGATGTGTTTCTACTGTTAGAAAGGATGGAAGAGCGATGGCTACCTATGTGCAAATCGATCCGACTCAGGACTTAGAGGCCTTCAAGGCGGTCAAGAAGCTCCCGCTGGAGGAGTTCTTCACTTCGGGTCACAGAACATGCCAGGGTTGCGAGTCCGCGCTGCTGATGAAGATGATGGCCAAAGCCGCGGGTCCCAGGACCATCGTCCTGGGCAGCACCGGGTGCATGTATGTGGCCAACACTACCTACTACAGCACCTCATGGGTGGTGCCATGGATGCACACGCAGCTGGGCAGCAGCGGAGCGGCCGCGCTGGGGACGTCTGCCGCGCTGAAGGCGTTGATGCGCAAAGGCAAGATGAAGAACGAGCCCATTAACGTCATCGCCTTCTGCGGCGACGGAGGGGGAGCGGATATGGGAGTCGGCGGAATCTCCGCCACCTTAACCCATCCTGACTACAACTGCCTCATCTTGATGTACGACAACGAATCCTACGCCAATACCGACATCCAGCTTTCGGGTAGCACACCATGGGGCGCGCACACAACCTTCAGCCCTCCAGGCAGAATGAAGAGAATCATGCACCATCGCTGGAAGAAGAACATGGCGGGTATGATGGCGGCCGGTCATCCCACCTGCCGTTACGTCGCCACCATTTGTATGTCCTACGGTCTGCAGGGGATGAATGCCATGCGCAAAGCTCTGTCCATCGGCGGGCCCACGTTTGTGCACTCGCTGGACCCCTGCCCCAAAGGCTGGGATTACGATCCGTATCTCTCGCACGAAATGGGCGAGTTGGCGGTAACTACAGGCGTTTGGCCGCTCTATGAAGTTGAAGACGGAGTGTTGAAGCTGACCGGCAAAACACAGCAATTAGCCGACCGCAAGATCAGGCGGCTGCCCGTGCGGGATTATCTGCTCAAGCAGGGAAGGTTCGCACACTTTACGAAGGATGACATCGATTACTTCCAGAGCAAGGTCGACGAGATGTGGACCAAGTGGATCGTTCCCGGCGTGATCCCCTTCTTCCGCAGCGAAGCCGAACTGGACGCCGATGCTCCGGCTGCTGGTTGATAGGTTCGTATAATCACCGCGTGCCCGAAGTGAGGGCACTCTTTTGAGAAAAGCGACGTCGCTTGACGGTTTTGGCCAGCGACTTCGCATATCCCGGCTCCCTCAAAGCTCATGCCCAAAAACGGATGGGTGGTCGAGCGGGTTTAGCGCGGTCATTTTTCTTCTCGAACTAGGCAACCCCTCCAGATACGAATGCGCTTCACTGGCCGAGGCGGCGGGCTTTAGGTCGCAAGGGCCGCCTGGGCTTCTTGTCGTCGAAGTTCGCGCACCCGGAGAGGACGAACAAGAACGAGCATCATCAGCGCGGCTACTATATTGGCCACGGCCGCAATATCGAGGGTTGTGGACCAGCTCCCGCTTTTGAGAGCAATGATACCTCCCAGGGGCACAAAGAACGCAGCGCAACCCTTGGCGGTGTACAGCAGCGCGTAATTTGTTGTTGCGTACTTCTTCCCGAAATGGTCGGAAGTAAGCGCAGGAAATATGCTGAAGATATTGCCCCAGGCAAAAAAGACCAGGCCTGCCAGAATCACAAAATAGACGGGATCTTTGCCGTACTTATTCAGGCAAAAAATACCGATTCCTTCGGCCAGGAATGTCAGAAACATCGTGACCTCACGGCCGATCAAGTCTGAAATCCAGCCGAAGAGAGGCCGACTAAGGCCGTTCATCAGATTGTTGAGCGAGAGGGCGAACGTAAGCGCCGGAATCGTGAAGCCGAGAAGGGTAACGGGCGTCTGTGCGATTCCAAAGCCGGTGGCGATTGGGGCAAGCTGCGCGGTCGCCATGAGGCCACTGGCTGCCACCAAGACGAAATCGATATACAAGAACCAGAAAACGGCGCTTCGAAGCGTCTGCAGCGGGCTGCTGTCGAATCTCGATTGTAACGCGCGAGGATTCGAACGTCGCGCAGCCGTGCTCTTGGGTGGTTTCTTGAGCGCGAACGCGGCAAAAAGAACGACGAAGCCTTGGATCAGAGCAAATTTGAAAAAGGTCGCCTCGTACCCTCGGGAAGCAAGAGAGCGGGTCAAAGGGATGACGGTGACGGCCGCGCCGGCGCCGAAGCCGGCGGCCGTCAAACCCGCGGCTAGGCCTCGCCGGCTCTCAAACCATTTCACGACGTTTCCGATGCACGTGCCGTATACGAGCCCCGTCCCAATTCCGCCAATGATTCCCCCGGTGTATAAAGCAGTGAGAGTACTTGCCCGCGAGTAGCCGATCCAGGAGAGTGCGATCAACAAGGCTCCCACCATGACGAGGGGACGCGGGCCAAAGCGGTCCGCTAGGTACGCCTCAAAGGGAACAAGCCAAGTTTCGAAGAGGACAAAGAGGGTAAAGGCAAATTGGATCGCCACCTTGCCCCAGTGGTATTTGGTGTCGATCGGGTTAATGAAGATGGTCCAGCCATATTGCAAGTTGGCAATCATCGCCATGCAGATGACGCCCGCCACAAGCTGCACCCACGGTTTCGATGACGTGCTTGATGGGGGTGGAGCAATGTTTGCGGTAGTATCAGCAAGCGACAAGCGGGAATTGCCCTCCGAGGCGTTTGAAGGCATGAAACCTCCGGGAGAATATTACTGCCAGTCTTACTCTGAGGCAAAGGAAACACCAACGGGCTGGTCAGTTTTTCTTTAAATGAAGGGTTTTTCAGATAAGACAACAGTCCGGCTTATCCGCCGGCGCTTTGCACTTTGGCCAGCAATTCCACGAATTTCTGTTTCCGCTCCGTCTGGTCGTTGCCGCCTTCGGCTTCCGCCAGT
>Ga0210400_10000315_pt1 | contig 56394 bp, 53 predicted proteins | sample IncBWH26MmetaG_FD_155456 | JGI IMG/M metagenome (GOLD analysis project Ga0210400, IMG submission 155456) | Forest soil microbial communities from Barre Woods Harvard Forest LTER site, Petersham, Massachusetts, United States - Inc-BW-H-26-M | ecosystem: Environmental > Terrestrial > Soil >...
CAACCAGCCGATCGTGCTGATGGGCGGCGGCACGACCCGAATCGGCGACCCCTCCGGCAAGGACGAATCCCGCCAGCTGCTGTCGGACGAGCAGATCGCCCAGAACATGGCCGGGATCCGCCAGGTCTTCGCCAAATTCCTGCAATTCGGCCAGCGCCAGACCGACGCCGTCATGGTCAACAACGCCGACTGGCTCGACGAATTGCGCTACATCCCGCTGCTGCGCGATGTCGGCCGGCATTTCTCGGTCAACCGCATGCTGACCCAGGACAGCGTCCGGCTGCGACTCGAACGCGACCAGCCGCTGTCCTTTCTCGAATTCAACTACCTGATCCTGCAAGCCTACGATTTCGTCGAGCTGGGCCGCCGGATGGGCTGCGAATTGCAGATGGGCGGCTCCGACCAGTGGGGCAACATCGTCTCGGGGGTCGAGCTCGGCCGGCGGACCGATGGGCGGACGCTGTTCGGGCTGACGACACCGCTCGTCACGACCGCCTCGGGCGCCAAGATGGGCAAGAGCGCGCAGGGCGCGGTATGGCTCAATGCCGAGCGCCTGTCGCCCTACGATTACTGGCAATTCTGGCGCAACACCGAAGACGCCGATGTCGGCCGCTTTTTGCGGCTGTTCACCGAATTGCCGCTCGCCGAGATCGCCAAGCTCGAAAAACTGCGGGATGCCGAGATCAACGAGGCCAAGAAGGTGCTGGCGACCGAGGCGGCCGCGTTATGTCACGGCCGCGAAGCCGCCGAGGCGGCGGCCGAGACGGCGCGCGAGGTGTTCGAGGCTGGCGGCGCCGGCGACGCGTTGCCCGAGATAGCGCTGCCGCGCGATGCGCTGGAGCGGGGCGTTCCGGCCTTCGAATTGTTCGTGCGCGCCGGGCTCGCGGCCTCGAACGGCGAAGCGCGCCGCCTGATCAAGGGCGGCGGCGCCCGAATCAACGATGTCGCGGTCAAGGGCGAAACGCAGCCGGTGTCGCTCGCCGATCTCGACCCGCGGGGGCTGATCAAGCTCAGCGCCGGCCGCAAGCGGCACGCCCTCGTACGGCCGGGGTGAACACAATTCGCTAGCGTTCTCCTTTCAGTGATCGAGTCGGATGGGTGAGCCGACGATCGGCTTCCGGCTGCCTGATGACGGCTCGGCGCCGAAAACGGACCTTAACGGCGGCTACGTCCCGCGGCAGGGCTCGACCCATAGGCGACATCGGCCGCGCAATTTTGCTGTGATGCACAACACAACCCTCGCTCTGTAACGTGGTAGCGTGTGTACCCCTTGGTCGGGGGAAATCCAATGAGGCGGCGGGAATTCATTGCGTCCCTTGTGAGCACGATCACCGCATGGCCGTTTGCGGGTCTCGCTCAGACTGCGTCAAAGGTGTATCGCATCGGAATCCTCAGTACCGATGGACCCGCCGACGCTAAGAGTATTTTTGATGCAATGCTGCGTGCTTTAGCGAGTCACGGCTACATACCGAATCAAAATATAGCGCTCGAAATCCGCGCTAGCGGGATCCACACTGAACAGCTGCCACAGCTTGCCAAGGATCTCGTGGCGAGCAAGGTAGACGTGATCCTCGCCTTCAGCTTTCCGGCAGCCATGGCCGCCAAGAACGCCACGACAACCATTCCAATCGTGTCGACCGAAGCGGGCGGGGATCCCGTTGCAACGGGTTTGGTCAAAAGTCTGTCGCGGCCAGGCGGCAACGTAACTGGCGTCTCTGATATGGCGATCGAACTAGCTCCCAAGCGTCTCGAACTGATCAAAGACATGGTGCCTACGGTGCGCACCGTCGCAATGCTGTGGAACGAACGCGATCTGGGCATGACACTGCGTTACCAAGGGGCGGCAGACGCCGCGCGGACAATTGGGGCTCGGGTGCAACCACTCGCCGTGCGTGAGCCGGACGATTTTGACGAAGCTTTCGCAAGCATGGTGCGCGATCCCCCGGATGCATTTCTCTTGGTCTCGGATGCGCTCACTCGCCTGAATCGCCGACGGGTCTACGAATTTGTTGATGAACATCGGCTGCCGGCCACCTACGAGCGGGCAAACTATGTGCGCGAAGGCGGCTTGTCGTCCTATAGCCCAGACCTGGATGAAATCTACGATCGCGCGACCTCTTTGATTGATCGCATTTTGAAGGGAGCCAACCCCGCGGACCTACCATTCGAGCAACCTACGCGCTTCCACCTTAGCATCAATCTCAAGACAGCTAAGTCGCTCGGCATAACCGTGCCTGCTTCAGTGATTGCGCGCGCAGATGAGGTGATCGAATGACAATTTTTTTGCTGCGGTGCATGAGTCAACCCGCGCTCGTATGACGGCTATTTCGGCGCATCAGGCACAGTGCGGGAGTAAGCGGAATGATCGTGATCCCACCCAACTCCGCCAATTTGCGACCCGAGCGGTGTAGGTCCCGCTAAGGCGCAGAACTGGCCGACAGCCGCGCTAAGCGTTGACGCTCCCTTAGGGGTCGAAACCGGCCAAGCCGGTCGGGTTTGACCTTAGCGGGACGAGCCTGTGTCGCCGGCTTGCGGCGGGGTCACCGCCTGCTGCTCGGCTTGCGGCGCCGGGAAGCCGACCAGCGGTGCGAAAAGCTGACGCAGAACGCCCGGGGTCAGCACGCTCAGCGGGTTGACGGACACATCCGGATTGTCGCTCGACCCGCTCAGCCGGTAATTGGCGGCGAACAGGCCCTGCGACCCGCCGCCCAGCAGCTGACCGAGCAGCGGGATATTGCCGAGCAGCGAATTCAGCGCATAGGCCGGCGCGACGGTACCCTCCAGCTCCAGCCGATCGTGTTCGGTATCGACCCAGCCATTGGCGGTGATCCCGAGCGACTCACCGAAGGTGAGCAGGTTTTTGATCGTCACGCGACTGCCGTTATAGGTGAAGTCGCCGCGCAAGGTGCTGAACGGCAGGCCGTCTCCGGACAGCGTGCTGACAAACCCGGTGAATGAGGGCAGTGCCAGGATCCGGGCCATGACCGGGGCGCCGACGATCGAATAACTCTCGCCCTCGATATGCCCGTGCAATGTCTGCTTGCCGGCAGCGCCCGAGAACTGCCCGTTGATCGTGAGCCGCCCGCCGATGACATTGTCGGCGAGGCCGAGCAGCTTCACGGTGGCGCCCAGATCCTCCGATCGAACGCTGAACTGGCGCGTCCCACCCTCGCCGAGACGCAATGCCAGCTTCTGCCCGTTCGGCAATCGGCCTTCGAGCCGGGCGGATTGCCAGACGCCCCCGGCGCGCAATAGCTCGGCGGAAACCTGAGCGATTTCCTGGCGCGGCCCGAGGACCAGGCGATCGATCTGCGCGGTGACCGCGAGCGGCACCGGCGACGGCGCGCCCGTGTTGCTCGCCGCCTCCTTGACGAGACGGCGGCCATCGACGCGCGCCGCGTGGATATCGGCATTCCAGCCACCTCCGGCACGGCGCATGACTGTGCCGCTGACATCATTGTCGCCGGCGACGAGGCGCTGGATATCGATCCGCTCGACCTGTTTGCCGCCATCGGAGGTGGTGATGGCCATGCGTCCGTCAAGCCCGGCGGCCTTGACCTCGATTTGCGGCAGACGGGTGATCCGGTCGTGATCGAGGTCGATGACCAGTTTCGCGGTCGCGGGCATATCGGCCGGTTTCTTCCATCCCGCTTCGTCGATCGCCAGGCTGGCGCTGCGCATGTCCAGAATGGCGACCGCCTGGGCGCGTACCGCGTCGAGCTGGGAATAGGTCAGGTCGATGCCGAAGGAGCCGCTCAATCGCCCCTCGAAATCGAGATCCAGACGCCGCCGCGCCTCGGCATCGAGCGTCAGCCCGATCCGATAGACCGCGCGAGGCCCACCTTTCGGGTGAAACGCGGCATTGGCATCGAGTTTCGCGGGGATGCCGTCGAGCCGCGCCGTTCCTTGCAGACGCGCGCCAGCCCGGCCAAGATCGAGCGTCAGGCTGCCGTCGGTGAGGTTGCGGTCCATCGCGACCTTGCCGATCGACACGCCCGTCATCGTCGCTTTCGCGCCATACTCGATGGCCTCCAGCTTGAGGCTGGCAAGCAGCGGCAATTTGAAATGCAGCATGGTATCGGCGCGGCCGCCGACCCGCGCCGGATCGATGCCGATCGCGCGGGCGTAGGAAAGCGGCTTCGTATCGATGACCTCCAGCACATCCTGCAGCGGCCCGCTGATCGGAAGATCGATCGTCAACCATTCGAGAGCCGAGCCCAGCTCTGTCAGCTCGATCGATCCGCCCGTCACGCGCAAGCCTTTCAGCATGCCGCCCGTCGGCAGAAACTGAAGGCGCTTGTCGGCGAAAACCGCGGTGCCGCTGACGTGCCGCACCAGCGACAGCCCATCGAAATAGCTGACCGTCAGATCGTGATAACGCAGCGCCCCCTTGGCATCGCGCAGATTGGCGGTATGCGCCACCGGGTCGATCTCGAGCGCGAGCTGCGCCGAGGCCTCTTCGAGCACCCCGTCATGGACATTCTCGAGGGTCCAACGCCGCCCTCCGGGACTGAGCGCGGGCGGCCAGAGGGCATCGAGCCGCTCCAACGGAACATGCTTCAACGCCGCATTAAGCTGACCCGCGACAAGGCCGGCCGGCCGTGCGTCGCGAGTCGCGGCGATCAATTCAGGCGTAACACCGCCGAGGGTGCCGCTGAGGACGAGTTCCGCACCGGCGCCGAGATCGAGCGCGAGGCTGTCGAGGTTGATCTGAGAGGTTTCCGGTGCGTAGACCGCGTGCAGCTCGCCCTTCTCGACAGCGACAACGCCTTTCGGCAGCCATTCGCTCTGCACCTGGCCCTTGCCCAAGACGAGATCGAGACGCGAGCCCTGGGCATTACCCTTGTCGAGGTCGATCCGGGTCCGCAATGTGCCGGAGATCGGCAGCTGCAGATGATGCAGCTGAGCGAGCTCCGGGATCAGCGGCGGGATCGCGCTCGGCTCGATGCCATCGATCGAGAGATCGAGATCGAGCACGTGCCGGTCGGCGAAATAGCGGTATTCCGCGCGCAGTTCCGGCCTGCTGGAGCCGATCGGCGCGGCCAGCGAAAAATCGCCTCTGACGCCCTTGCCGCTGCGTTCGACGGCCACATCGACCCGTTCGGCCCGCCAGGTGTGCCCAGTCCGCAGATCGTCGACGATAACCGTCGCGCCACGAATGCTGAGCCGTTGCACGAGACCGAAAGGCGCCTCGGCCTGCCGCGCGCCGGCCAACTGCTCGAGCATTTGCGGCCCGAGTTCCGAGGCAGTGTCGTCGGGATTCGCGAGACGCGCCGTGATCGCCCCGCTCGGATCGAGCGCGAGGCGCACGATCGGGCGCTCGATCACCAGCCGCGCCGGCGTCAACTGACCATGCAGCAGCTCGCGAAGGCCAAAGCTCGTCGCGATTTCGGGCAAACGCGCCAGCGGCACGTCATCGGGCAGCGATAGCCGTACGTCTTCCGCCCGCAGGTCGAGGTGGTGCGTCGCGCGGTCGACGCCGAGGCGCACGCCGCCGATCGCCACCTTGAACCCGATCCCAGAACGCTCGAGTCCCGCCGCGACATAGGGCGCCAGCCAATCGAGCGCGATCGGCCCCTGCATCAGCCGCCAAATGACAAAGCCGGCGAGCAGAAGCAGCACCCCGGCAATCGAGCCAAGCCAGACGAGGCAGTGATACACGCCGCGCCCGATCCGCCGCACCGCCGCACGCCGGCGTTGCGGCGTGCCGTCTACTTCCGGCGGCTCTTGACCGGGTTCGGCCGGCGCGCGAGTGTCGCCAGCCCCGGCGGGATCGCGCGATGGGATCGTTATTGGACCTCTCCCGACCTGATGCCGCGCCGCCGCAGCCGGCCGATCCACGGCTGTGCGAGCTGGGCTTCGCGGCTTGGGAGACGGCGCTCGCCGAAGCCGCGGACCACAGCCGCGCTGTCATTGCGCGCGCCTGGGGCGCCACCGAAGCCGGGGCAGGATTGCTGGCCGCGATCTTCGGCAGCAGCCCGTTTCTCAGCAGGCTCGCGGTCGCCGAATGGCCCCTCCTCCTGCGTCTCGTCGACGGCGGACCCGACGCCGTATTCGAAGCTGTCGTCGCCGGCGTCGAAAGGCGCGCCGATCACGGCGAGAACCAGCCAACGCTGATGCGGCGGCTGCGGGTCGCGAAGCGGCAAGCGGCTCTGGTTGCCGGGGTCGCCGATATTGCCGGCAGCTGGCCGCTCGAACGGCAGATGGCGGTGTTGAGCCGCCTCGCCGAGGCGGCCCTCGGGGCGGCAGTGCGCCATCTGCTGCATGCCGCCACGGCGCGCGGCGCGATCAAGCCCGCCAACCCGGAAGACCCGGAGCATGACAGCGGCTTGATCGTCCTCGGCATGGGCAAGCTCGGCGGCGGTGAGCTCAATTACTCCAGCGATATCGACCTGATCCTCCTGTTCGATTCGACACGCAACTCGGTGCTCGCGCCAGCAGAAGCGCAAGCCTTTTTCGGGCGGCTGGCGCGCGATCTGGTGCGCATTCTCGATGAGCGCACCGGGGATGGCTATGTTTTTCGCACCGATCTGCGGCTTCGCCCCGATCCGCGCTCGACCCCGCCGGCGCTGTCGGTGGCGGCGGCGCTGACCTATTACGAGAGCGTCGGGCAGAATTGGGAGCGCGCCGCACTGATCAAGGCGCGGCCGGTTGCCGGCGACCGCGCCGCCGGGAAGCGCTTCCTCGCCGAATTGCAGCCGTTCATCTGGCGCAAGAATCTCGACTTCGCGGCGATCGCCGACATCCACTCAATCAAACGCCAAATCCAGGCGCATAAGGGCGGCGCCCGAATCGCCATCGAAGGCCACGACATCAAGACGGGCCGCGGCGGCATCCGCGAGATCGAGTTCTTTGCCCAGACCCAGCAGCTGATCTGGGGCGGCCGATTGCACGCGCTGCGGGTCGCGCCGACCTGCACCGCGTTGCAGCGGCTCGCCGCGACCGGCCGCATCGATCCAACCACGGCCGACACCCTGATCGCGGATTACCGTTTCCTGCGCCGGATCGAGCACCGGCTGCAGATGGTGGATGACGCGCAGATTCACCGGCTGCCGGCCGATCGCGACGGAATCGCGCGGCTCGCGACTTTCCTCGGCTATCCCGGGACGGAGGCGTTCGTTGCCGACCTCCGCGGCCATCTCGCCTCGGTCGAGCAGCACTATGCCGAGCTGTTCGAGGAGGCGCCGACCCTTTCCGGGCCGGGGAACCTAGTCTTTACCGGCGCCGAGGACGATGCCGACACGTTGGCGACGCTGGCGCGGCTCGGCTTCGCCGACCCGCCGCGGGTCGCCGCAATGGTGCGCGGCTGGCACCACGGCCACATGCGCGCGACCCGCAGCCAGCGAGCGCGCGAGATCCTGACCGAACTGGTGCCCGAATTGCTGCGCACTTTCGGGGCCACGGCCAATCCCGATACAGCGTTGCTGCGCTTCGATCATTTCCTGTCGCTGCTGCCGGCCGGAGTGCAGCTGTTTTCGCTGTTCCACGCCAATCCGGGACTGCTGTCGCTGGTCGCCGACATCATGGCCGAGGCGCCGCTGTTGGCGGAAAGCCTGGCGCAGCGTCCCGCACTGCTCGACGCGGTGCTGACCGCCGAACTTTCTGCGCCGCTTCCCGACCGTGCCGGGCTTGCCGCCGATCTCGCCGGCCTCACCGCCGGCGCGCGCGATTTCCAGGACACTCTCGATGTGCTGCGGCGGTGGGCCAACGAGCGGCGCTTCCAAATCGGGATACAGCTGTTGCGCCGCGACATCGAGGGTGATCGGACCGGCATGGCCCTCGCGGACATCGCGGAGACCGCGCTGACCGCCCTGTTGCCGGCGGTAACGGCCGAATTTGCCCGGGCTCATGGCGAGGTGCCGGGCGGCGCCTTTGCGGTGGTCGCGATGGGGCGGCTCGGCAGCCGCGAGATGAACCTCGCCTCCGATCTCGACCTGGTCCTGATCTATGACGCGCCGGAAGACAGTCCCGGCTCGGACGGGCCGCGCCCACTCGCGGCCAGCACCTATTACGGCCGGCTCGGACAGCGGCTGATTACGGCGATTACCGCGCCGACCGGCGAAGGGAAGCTGTACGAGGTTGACATGCGGCTGCGCCCATCGGGCGCATCCGGGCCGATCGCGTCGAGCCTCGCCGCCTTCGCGCAATATCAACGCGAGTCGGCCTGGACCTGGGAGCACATGGCGCTGACTCGGGCGCGGCCGATCGCCGGCGACGAGGCCTTGCAGCAGCGGGTACGCGCGGCGATCGCGGCGGCACTGCGCCAGCCACGCGACCCGCGCCGGCTGGTCGCCGATATAGCCGATATGCGCCGACGGGTCGCCGCGAGCGTGCCGCGTCCGTTGCCATGGGATCTGCGCAACCGGCGGGGTGGGCTGATCGACCTCGAATTCGGGGTGCAGTATCTGATGTTGCGCGAAGCGGCACGCAGGCCCGAGGTATTGCGGCGCGAGACCGGCGCCGCCCTCGTCGCGCTCGGCAACGCCGGGGCCCTGCCGCCGCAAGGGGTGCACGAACTCAGCGAGGCGCTCGCGCTGTTGCGGCATCTGCGCGCGCTGCTGGCCTTGCTGTTCGAGGGCGTACCGGAGGCTGTCGCGCTGACCGGTCCGGCCGGCGCGACGCTGGCGCGCTGCGCCGGCGCGGTTGACTTCGCCCGGCTCGACGCGGATATGGTTGCGGCCTGCGCCCGCGTTCGCGCCTGGTACGAGCGCCTGATCGCCCGGCCGGCACGGCGTGTGGCGCAATCTCGGCAACAAACGACAGGGGAGACGGCGCGATGAGCGTCTCGGTCGGCGACAAGGCCCCGGATTTCACGATGCCCACCGACGGCAATGGCAGCGTCAGCCTGGCGAAGCTGCGCGGCAAGCCGGTGGTGTTGTATTTCTATCCCAAGGACGACACGACGGGCTGTACCGCGGAGGCTTGCGGCTTTCGCGACACCTTCCCCGATTACGGCAAGACCGGCGCGGTCGTTGTCGGCGTATCGCGCGACTCGGTCGCCTCGCACGACAAGTTCAAGAAGAAGCACGCGCTGCCGTTCATCCTCGCTTCCGACGCAGACGGCAAGGTGACCGAGGGCTACGGCGTCTGGGTCGAAAAGAGCATGTATGGCCGCAAATACATGGGCATCGACCGCAGCACCTTCCTGATCGACAAGGATGGCGTGGTGCGCGGCGTCTGGCACAAGGTCAAGGTGCCCGGCCATGTCGCCGAAGTGCTGAAAGCGGTGAAGGCGCTTGCAAGTTAGCTCTGTATGGCGATCCATCCGAAAAAATAAACTGCTTTGGTGTCACTCACGCGATAGGTGAAGCTCGCATTGCCGGACCATGACGTTCCGTTTGCCCATCATTGGCCCTTGGACGTCTATTCGGTCACCATCCACCCGGCCGGTGTAGGTGCCGTGATAGGCCGGACGGAACGCGCGCTCGACCCCTGCGTTAACGCCGATCTCGACCAGCCCATCCCCTTGGATAAGTCCGTTGAACTCGGCGACGGCCGGCTGGCTGCTGAGCGAGATATATTCGCGGGTCGCGGTGATCTTGCCGTCTTGGATGCTGAACGGCAGTTTCCACTCGAATGGCCCGCCATGCACGTCAAAGCGGTCTTGCCCGCAGGTGTATGTGCCTTGCCAAATCCCCTCTAGCGGAGTGGCATTGCCACCGCTTGTGACCATGCCGCAAACGGCTAGACAGACAAAAACTGAGATTACTAATTTTCGTCCCATGATGGACTCCGTTGTAACGCGAGCACGCATTAGCGGCTGCGATCCTCACGGTGTGGTCCCCGTAGGGGTTCATCCCCCATGTGTAGGCACGGTATTTACCCAGCCAGTTCAGGTGGGACGATTGATCACACCCTACGATCGTACGTCAGTGGGGTTGATCGCATCCCCGGATAGGCGATCTCTCCCAATATGGAAGGGCGCACACGCGCCCCTGGTGTCAACGGGCACCGGAGTTGCCTCATGACCGACACCAAAGGCCCATCGCCATGAAACTCGCGGATACCCTGGAAAATCACCTGGCTCAAGGTCAAGGTGCCGGGCCATGTCGGCGAAGTCATGAAAGCGGCGGCAGCGCTCTAAGCGACCGCTCGCCGGGAATGCTCCCTGAGTCGTCATGCCCGCGCAAACGGGCATCCAGGGGCGACCGATGAATCTCATCGCTCTGGATTCCAGCGTTCCCAGGAATGACGGAAACAATAGGGCCGAAACGCTCGCCGAAGGGGCGGCAGCGATCCTCGCTGCCAGCGAGCCGGCGGAGAAGGTCGCACTGAGCCGAAGACTCGCGGCGCGCTGGCGAGCCGGCGGCATGACGGTCGGCATTGGGCTGCCGCCGCCACGCCCGGCCCGCCCGGCCCGCCCGGTGTTATGCCCGCCGCGCGACATGCCGAGGCGGCGCAATTTCGGTTCGACTGGCGGGCGGATCGCGCTCATTCATGCGCTCGCGCATATCGAATTGAACGCGATCGACCTGGCCTGGGACATCATCGCGCGGTTTCCTGGCGCCGATTTGCCGCTCGCGTTTTACGACGAGTGGGTCGGTGTCGCCGCCGAGGAGGCCGAGCATTTCACGCTGCTCGCCGATCGGCTCGGGGCGGCCGGCGCCACCTATGGCGATCTGCCGGCGCATGACGGGTTGTGGGAGGCCGCCGCGGCGACCGCGCACGATCTGCTCGCGCGTCTCGCCATCGTGCCGCTGGTCCTCGAAGCGCGCGGCCTCGACGTGACGCCGGAGATGACCCTCCGCCTCGAACGCGCCGGCGACGAGGCGAGCGCCGCCATCCTCCGCCGCATCTACGATGACGAGATCGGCCATGTCGCGGTCGGAGCGCGTTGGTTCGAACAGCTGTGCCGCCGGCGCGGCCTCGACCCGGAAGCCGTATTCCACGACAAGGTGCGGCGGCACTTCTCGGGCGCGCTGAAGCCGCCGTTTAACCGACAGGCGCGCGATGCCGCCGGTTTGCCACAGAGATGGTACGAAATGCCGATCGCGGAACTGAACTGATCTGCAGGAGGATTGCCATGCCAATTGCCCGGATAGCTATGGTGACACTCGGCGTGACCATCGGCTTTGTGATGCTTGCCCACGCCGCCGACCCGGCTTTGGACGTAAAGACCGGACTTTGGGAGCTGACCTCGACCGGAACCACAAGCGGCGCGCCGCCAATCCCAGAGGAGGCGCTGGCCCGAATGACCCCGGAGCAGCGCGCCAAGATGGAAGCGGCCATGCAGCAAGCGATTGGGCGAAACAATCAGCCGCATGTCTCGAAGAGCTGCATCACCCAGAAGCAGCTCGAAAAGGCACCCAATTTCGCCGAACAACAAAACAAATCGTGCAAGCAGACCGTGGTCAGCCGCACGACCTCCCTGATCGAGACGCGGGTCGAGTGCAGCGGGCCGCAGAAGATGTCAGGCACGTTTCGCTTCCAGGCGCAGTCGCGGGAAGCGATCCACGGCGATGTCAGCATGGTCATGAGCGACGGCAACAAAACGATGACGTCGAAACACACGATCCAAGGCAAATGGCTCGGCGCCGATTGCGGCAACGTAAAGCCCTCGGGCGATTAACCTCCGCCGTGATCACCTTCGATCGCGGGGCGCTCGATTTTGCCGGATTTCCGGACGGCCGCCACGATATGCCGAGGATGGCGGGGCGGAAGGAGCAAGCTAGCTCACCTCCTCCGCGACGAGTTGATCCTCGTCCGCGGCGAGCCGCCGATGCTTCTCGGCTTCGTCGAGCAGCCGAGCCCGCATCAGGTTTGTCGTGACAGCCGCGGCCAGCGACCGCAGGCGAACCGCCTCGCGTTCGTGATCCTCGCGTAACTCAGCCCTGGTCGTCATACGCCTTTCCCGTTCGTTCCTTTGGACGTCATTGAAGCGCTCTAAGGAGCATCAGATCCTGACGAGCGCGATCGTCCGCGACTGCCAGGATTTGCGCGCGCCGCACGCATTGGTCGCGCGTGCCGACGTAACCGACAACGCCGTCAAGCGCGAGCGCGCAACGTATGCCGCGTCCGTCGAGATCCCATATTTCCACGCCAGCTTTGGTACGTTTCATGGCCGCCTTTGCCTGCCCGGCGACAGGCCGGAGTATATGAAACCATTCACACCCCGATTGGGTTCCGGCAGGCGGCCCGGACTATTCCCCTCTTCGCCTCAGCCGTCATAGGCACGCTCATGGGCGGTGGCGAGGGTCTGCTCCTCCTCGCGCCGGAACGATTCGAGCGGCACGAGGACCAGAACCCGCGCGCCGCGGCCGAGCCCGGCGAAGTCGCGGATCAACCTGAACTCGCCATCCTCCCCGCCCGCAAGCACGATGGCGCCGGGCGGCAGCAGCGCTTCGACCTCCTCCGAGAGATCGAGCGCGACGATCGAGAAATCCCGGCCGCCGAAAGCAATATGGCCGCGCGCCCCTGGCAGGCGCGACAACCCGGCGAAGGCCGGCCCCGCCAATGCCGCGACCGAGAACGTCGTCTGGAAGTCGAAATGACGGGCGATCGAGGCGGCAAAGGCCGCCTCGGCGATCCGCAGCACGATCGGCATGCTCGGGTTGCGGGCGCGCGCGCCGAGCGCGATTTCGAGGTTCAGCGTATCGACATTGGTCAAGGCGACCAGGCTGTGCGCGGCGCCGAGATTGCACAAATCGAGCGTGTCGTCGCGGCTCGCATCGCCGGTCAGCAGGTCGAAGCCGCGGTCGCGGGCGCGCTCGACCATTGCCGCGTCCGGGCTCCGCTCGACGACGACAAGCGGCTTGTCGAAACCGAGCAGCAGATCGATGACGCCGGTGCCGATGCTGCCGGAGCCGCAGACGACGATGTGGCCGCGGCGATGGATCGGGCGCAGCCCCTGCATCCGCACCCACTGCCCGCGGGTCAGGCGCGCCGCGGCGAACACAATGAACAGGCCGGTGAACACGGTGCCGAGCAGCATCAGCACCATCGTCACCCAGAGATCGAGCGGCCTGCTGTGATCGGGCGCGATGTCGCCGAAACCGGTCGTCGTCATCGTCGACAGCACGAAATAAGCGGCGGTCAGCCAGTCGCTGCCGAAGGAACCATGGAAGTACCAGGTGCCGAGCGCGAACAGCGCCAGCACGGCCACGACAAAACCGATGATGTACGGGTCGAGCCGGCGCAACCGCCAGTCGCTGCGCCGCAAGAACCGGCGCAGACTGTGCGCGACCGATGGGCGGTCCTCCGGCCTCGGCTGGCGCGGCGCCGACGCGAGCAGCCGGTCCAACGTGCCGTAGACGACCAGCCTCGCGCCGGAGCGGATCCGCTCGTCGCCGACGAGGTCGGTGGTGCGGTCGAGCGCGATGATGCGCGCGCCGAGAGCAGGCTCGGCCTCGGCGATGGTTCGCCCGGCAATGCGGTCGCCGTCGGCCAGGCGCACGGCGAACCCGGTCAGCGGCCCCTCTGGCTCCGGAAACTGCAGGCCGCGGAAACAGGACGGGTCGAGCGCGACCGCGGCGTAGGTCGCCGCCGAATGCCAGGCCAGCGACAGCACCGAGCAGTCGGCGAGGTTCTGTTCGATCTTGGCCGCCAGGGTGCGGTTGAACTGCCGCAGCACGATGCGGATCCGCGGATTGGCGTCGCGGGCGCGCAAAGCCGCCTGCAGATTGAGTTGGTCGTCGCGCGACAAGGCGAGGATCGTGACCGCCTCGGCGACCCCTGCCATTTCGAGACCGTCGCGGCTGTCCGGCCGGCCGGCGACGAAATCGGCGCCGACGCCCTCGACCGCGCGGGCGAATTCCGGATCGGCCGGCCACAGCACGACGACGCGCCGCCCGCGCAGCTGGCACAGCTCGCGCGCCGTGCTGAGCGCCAGCGCATCGCCGCCGACGATGATCATCAGAAGATCGTTGTCCGGCGGCGGCATGCGCGGCCCCGATCAGTCCGTGTCGCCTGCGGCCGGCGGATAAAGGTGCGGCTCCCCGGCCGGGTCCTCGACGGTCCACTGACCCGGCCCGGGGCCGGGCCTGGCATAGGGTGGGCCGATCGGCACCTTGCCGTGACCGCCCGGAATATCGAGCACGTAGCTTGGCTGGCACAGCCCCGACACCCGGCCGCGCAACGCGCCGACGAGCCGTTGCCCCGCGTCGATGCCGAGCCGGAAATGGCCGGTGCCGCGGGCGAGATCGGGATGGTGCAGGTAATAGGGCTTGACCCGCATCGCGACGAGGCCGCGGAACAATGCTTCGAGCACCGCGGGATCGTCATTGACGCCGCGCAGCAGCACGCTCTGCGACAGGACCGGGATGCCGGCGCGGGTCAGCCGGCCGACCGATTGCCGCGCCGGCTCGGTCAATTCGCGCGGGTGATTGGCGTGCACGACGACGTAGACCGCCTTCTCCGAACCGAGCGCGGCGAGCAAGGCAGGACGCACCCGCCGCGGATCGGCGATCGGCACTCGGGTATGAAAGCGGATGACCGCGACATGCGGGACCGCGGCGAGCGTCTTCACGATCGCGGCGAGCCGGCGCGCCGACAACAGAAACGGGTCGCCGCCGGTGACGATGACCTCCCAGATCTCCGGCCGGGCGCGGATGTAGTCGAACGCTGCGGCGAGCGCGTCGGGTGACAGCAGCGCATCCTCCCGTCCGACCTGCTCGCGGCGAAAGCAGAAACGGCAATAGACCGGGCAGACGAGGATCGGCTTCAAGAGCACGCGGTCGGAATAGCGGTGCACGATGCCCGGCACCGGCGACCAGCGTTCGTCGCCGATCGGATCGGCGCTTTCCTCGGGGGCCGTAACGAGCTCGGAGGGGCGCGGCACGTATTGCGCGGCGATCGGGTCATCGGGATCGGCGGGGTCGATCAGCGCCGCGACATCCCCGGTCAGCGCCACCGCGAAATTCCCGGCGACCCGACGCAATTCCTCGAGCCGCTCCGGCGGCACCAGGCCGCGCCCAGCCAAATCATCCAATCGCAGGCCCACAGGTTGTCCTTCGCCCTTCCGGCACGGCGCTGGCCCCCAGCGCTTCTATCATATCGCGAGGCGATGGCCGTTTTGGCAGGGTTTTCGCTGCGGGCTCCAGCGGGTCTGCCAAGCGGCATCCCTCATTCCGTAGCTCCGCTTGCTCGTCGAGGTCTTATCATTATATCAGTATGTACGTAATGGTATAAGGGTTGGACATGGCAAACGTTGTCACGATTAATCGTCCGGATGTGGTCGCGCTCATTGAGCAAGCAGCGACGCAGTTGACGGGCGGCAACAAGACCGAGGCTGTTGCATTGGCACTGAGGCGTTTGTTGGAGCGCGAAGCTCGCACCGGCTCTCTGTTCGGCGCCCATCCCGGATCGGTGCACGTCAGCGAAGGCGTCGACCTGACAGCGCCCGCTCTCGACGTTGCGCCGGATGCGCAAACCGGCCGCGAGATTGCCCGATGACGGAGCGGCTGCTGCTCGATACGCACATCGTTCTATGGCTCGACAGCGGCGATACCCGCCTTCACCCCGCCACCCGTACGCTGATCGATGCCTGCTGGCGGCATGGCTGGTCAATCCTGCTCAGCGCGGTGGCCCTTTGGGAAATAGCGCTCCTTGCTGATACGGGCCGGGTCGTACTTGACAGCCCTGTTGATGCTTGGCTCGAGCGGTTCCTTGATCAGCCGGGTATCGAAGCCGTTCCGCTGGACTGTCGTGCGGCGTCTCGCAGCTACCGCCTACATCCGCTCAAACACCGCGACCCTGCAGATCGACTCTTGATCGCAACGGCCATCGAACTTGCTTGCCCGCTGGTGACCTATGACGAGCGGATAGACCGCTTCGCGGAACGGCATGGCGACCGCTATGGTTTCACCGTTGCGGCAGGAAGATCCCATGTGAAGGGGCGACGCATCGCGCTGCCGCGGTGATAGAGTTTCTCCGCGCTACGCCGTCGCGATCCGGTCGTAGGCGGCCTTGAGGCGGTCGCGGTCGCGGCGGGCGTCGGCCTCGCGCTCGCGCTGCTCGTCGACAACTTCCGGCTTTGCCTTCGCCACGAAAGCGGGGTTGGCGAGCTTCGCCGTAAGCTTCGCCAGTTCGGTATCGAGCCGGCCCAGTTCCTTGGCGAGCCGCGCCTTTTCCTTCCCGAGATCGACGACCTCGCCGAGACGCAGGATCAAGGTCGTGCCTTCGACGACCGCCGCGACCCCGCCGGCCGGGACAGCATCGACCGGGGTGATGTCCTGGACCCGCGCCAGGCGCACGAAATGCTCGCGGTGGCGTTCGAGCCGCGCCAGCGCGGCCGCATCGGCATCCTTGACCATCAGCGGCACTCGCGCTCCCGCCGGCACGTTGACCTCGGTGCGGATCGCGCGGATTGACGAGATCGCCGCCACGACCCATTCCATCTCGGCCGCGGCCTCGGGATCGTGCAGATCGGGCGGCAGGTCGGGCCACCGCGAGACCATCAGCATCCCAGGCTTCTCGCCCCCGATCTGCTGCCACAATTCCTCGGTGATGAACGGCATCACCGGGTGCATCAGGTGCACGATTTGCGCCAGCACCCAGGCCGTTGTCGCCTGCGTTTCGCGGCGCGCATCGGGATCGCCGCCCTGCAGGATCGGCTTGGTGAATTCGAGATACCAATCGCAGAAATTGCCCCAGACGAAATGATAGAGCCGGTGCGCGGCCTCGTCGAAGCGGTAGGCCTCTAGTGCCGCCGTAACCGCTGCGGCACAATCCCGCGTCGCGCCGGAGATCCAGCGGTTGACCGTCAGCCGGCATGAGCGCGGGTCGAACCCCGGCACCGGAGCGCAGCCGTTCATCTCGGCATAGCGCGCCGCGTTCCACAGCTTCGTCGCGAAATTGCGCGAGCTCTCGACCCGGCTTTCGGCGAGCTTGATGTCCCGCCCGGGCGAGGCCAATGCCGCCAGCGTGAAACGCAGCGCGTCGCAGCCATAGCGGTCGATCAGCTCAAGCGGATCGATGATGTTGCCGCGCGACTTCGACATCTTCTGGCCGCGCTCGTCGCGCACCAGCGCGTGGATGTAGACGGTGCGGAACGGCACGTCGCCCATGAAATGCAGCCCCTGCATCATCATGCGGGCGACCCAGAAGAAGATGATGTCGAAGCCGGTGACCAGTACGTCGCCCGGGTAGTAGCGCGCCAACTCCGGGGTCGTCTCCGGCCAGCCCAGGGTCGAGAACGGCCACAACCCCGAGGAGAACCAGGTGTCGAGCACGTCCTCGTCGCGGCGGAGCGGCACCGCGGCGCCGAATTTGGCGAGCGCCTCTTGCGCCGCCTCGGTCTCGGTCTCGGCGATGAAGATGGTGCCGTCCGGCGCATACCAGGCCGGGATCTGATGGCCCCACCACAATTGCCGCGAGATGCACCAGGGCTGGATGTTGCGCATCCACTCGAAGAACGTGTTCTCCCATTGCCGCGGCACGAACCGGGTTTGGCCGCTCTCGACGGCGGCGATCGCGGGTTTCGCCAACTCGGCGGCGTTGCAATACCATTGGTCGGTCAGCCACGGCTCGATCACCACCCCGGAGCGATCGTGGTGCGGCACCATCAGCACATGGTCCTCGACGCGCTCGATCAGACCGGCCGCTTCGAGATCGGCGAGCACCCGTTTGCGCGCCTCGAACCGGTCAAGCCCACGATAAGCCGCCGGCACGGCATCATTCAGATGCGCGTCACGATCGAAGATGTTGATCAGTTCGAGGCCGTGCCGCCGGCCGACCTCGAAATCGTTGAAATCGTGCGCCGGGGTGATCTTGACGGCGCCGCTGCCCATTTCGGGGTCGGCGTACTCATCGGCGACGACCGGGATCAGGCGCCCGACCAATGGCAGGTGCACCGTCTTGCCGACCAGATCGGCGAAACGCGCATCCTCGGGATGCACCGCGACGCCGGTATCGCCGAGCATCGTCTCCGGCCGGGTCGTTGCGACGACGACATAGCGCCCCGCCTCGCCCTCCACGGGGTAGCGGATGTGCCACAGCGAGCCCTTGGTCTCGCGGCTGTCGACCTCGAGGTCGGAGATCACCGTGTGCATCTCCGGATCCCAGTTCACCAGGCGCTTGTCGCGATAGATCAGCCCCTCCCGATAGAGCTGAACGAAGACCTTGCGCACCGCAGCGGCGAGATCCGGGTCCATCGTGAAGCGCTCGCGCGCCCAGTCCGCCGACGCGCCCAACCGACGCAGCTGGTTGACGATCGTGCCGCCGGACTCTCGCCGCCACTCCCAAACCCGCTCGATGAACTTCTCGCGGCCGAGCGCGTGCTTGTCGATCTGCTGCTCGGCGAGCTGGTTGGTGACGACGATCTCGGTGGCGATGCCGGCGTGATCGGTACCGGGCTGCCACAACGCATCGCGCCAGCGCATCCGCTCGAAGCGGATCAGGATGTCCTGCAACGTGAAGGTCAGCGCGTGCCCCATGTGCAGGCTGCCGGTCACGTTCGGCGGCGGCATCATGATCGTATAGGGGCGCTTGCTGCTGCGCGGATCGGCGGCAAAGCAGCCGGCGCGCTGCCAGACGGCGTACAGCCGCGGCTCGACCGCGTCGGGGCGATAGGTCTTGTCCAGCATCGCTGAACCGTCCGTCAAGAAACCGTCATTCGGGAAACGCCGGAACCTGGCCGCAGGCCTCGCGCGCCATTACTCCAGGCGGTACCGGCCGCAGTTGGTGCCGGCAAGTCCTAATTGTCAATTGGTCGGATTGTCGATGCTCGATCGGATTTTTCGCCGCCGGTTGCCCACGGCGGCCGCCGTCGCGAGGCTAACCGGCTGTTTACTCCAAGCCCGCGTCGTGGAGCGCCTTGGTGAGCTCGGCCTTGACCAGCCGTTCGAGGATCTCCGGCAGCTTCTGATCGAGCCAGCCTTGCAGAATCGGCCGCAGCATCTCGCGCACAAGGTCTTCGAGGGTGCGGGCCTGGAGGCCCATCGGGAACTCCTCCGCACGGCGTTTCTCGCGCTGGATCGCGGCGAGCTGGGCGAAGGCCGTGGCCGCCGCACCCGCGGTCGTCTCCGAGATCAGGCGATCCGCGGCTGGGCGCGGCGCTTCAGCGGCCGGAACCGGCTCTATGCGCCGTTCCTGCGGACGCAGCGGCTCGGGCTGGTGTTGCGGGGCCGGTTCGGGAGCGGGCTCTACCGGGGTCAGGCGGCGGACCGTCCCGCCTTCGCCAACGGCTTCGGTCAGGTTCAGGATCTCGGCTGAGCGGGGCGGGGTCGGGGCAGGCGCACCTTCCGGCTTCTCATCCTCCGCGATGATCCGTTGGATCTTCTGGAGGATTTCGTCCATAGACGGTTCGGGCGTAACGCTAGCATCCGACATGTGCTTAACCTAATCCGGCGACGCCCGGTTCGACAGGCATATCTCGGACAATTTGCCGGAAAAACCTTGCGATTAAGTTACTCTTTTAGCCCGCCTCCAAAGCCAAACAGCTTGTCCTTAACCGCCCGGTAATGACGCTCCATGTCATAGAGTTGCACCGGCAACCGCAACTCCGGCGCGATCAGCCGGCCGATTGCAGCCGCAAGGTTGTATTCGGCGACCGCGGCATCGTGCTGGGCGGTGATCAGCTGGGACTGGGTGGTAAACAACTGCTGCTGCGAGATCAGCACGTCGAGCACCGTCCGCGAGCCGACGAGGGCCTCTTGCTGTATGCCTTCGAGCGCGATCTGCGCCGCCCGCACCGCCGCCCCGAACGAGGCGATCGCGGCGCGCGCCGATATCAGGGTCTCCCAGGACGACGTCGCCAGTTGAACCGCCAGCCGCCGCGCGTCGTCGACCTGGCTGCGGCGCTGGCCGACCGTCTGCTCGGCCTGGCGGGTCTGCGACCAGATCGTGCCGGCCTCGTACAGCGGCACCGTCAGCTGGGCGACAACCGAAGCGGTGTCTGTGCGCAACTGACGCAAGGAGACAGTCGACGGCAAGATGTTGCGGCTCAGATCGCCGACCACCGAGATCGTCGGCAGCAATTGGCCGCGCACCACGTCGATATTGTCGCGCGCCGCGAGCTCCGTGAAGTTGGCGGAGATCACGTTTGGGTTGTTCTGCATGGCGAGCGTCTGCGCCTCTTCGCGCGTCGCCGGCAGTATCGGGCGCTCGCGCGGCTGTACCAGCCGGCCAGGGGGATGCCCGACCGCGCGCGTGTAATTGGCCCGGCTGATCTCGAGCGTCCCTTCCGAGGAAATCCGGTTCGCGGTGGCCTGGGCGAGCGATGACTCGGCTTGAGCCACATCGGTCCGGGTCACCTCGCCGACGCGGAACCGGTCTTGCGTCGCTTCGAGCTGCCGGCGCAACACCTGCTCGTTGCTGCGGTTGACCTCGACCAGCGTCTGATCGCGAACGACGTCGAGGTAGGCCTGGGCAACCGCCTGGAAGACCGTGGTTTCGACGCCGAGCGTCTGGGCGCGGGTCGCTTGCACCGTGTTGATCGCCTGCCGCGTCGCCGCTTCGGTGCGACCCCCGCGATAGATTGGCTGAGTGATCCTCAGATCGAGCGATCTGGTCGGAAAGCTGCCGAAATTGGTCGGGCCGGCACTTGCCGAACCGACGCGCTCGAAGCCGGCCTGGCCGGTCAGGGTTACCGTCGGCCGCCAATTCGACAGAGCCTGCGGCACCTGCTCGTCGGTTGCCCGCAGCAGGGCGCGCTGCGCCAGGATCTGCGGATTGGTGTTGTAGGTGTAGGCGAACGCCTCGGTCAGGGTCTGCGCCGATGCCGGCCATGCAGCGAACGCCGCTGCCGCTGCTATTGCCAGGGCTGCTCCGGCGCGCAGCGGTCGCTGTTTCTTGCACCCCCTCGGCTGCGGCATCGAACCCTCAGAAGACAAAGGCAGGCTTCGGGGCAAAACCCGGAAGTAGCGGCGTTGCGGCGTCAAAGATAACGCGTTGCGCGAGCACTCCGCCAGTGCGTGTCGTCAGAGTGGCGCGCCCGACGCTGGCGCCGGGCCGCAATACCGCCGCCATTCGGCCGCCTTCGGCTAGCTGCGCTGCGATTTCCAGGGGAATCTCGGCAACAGCCCCGACGAACAGGATCACGTCGTAAGGGGCGCGCTGGCGATGCCCCGCGGCCGGCGGCGTCTCGACATAAACGACCGAGCCGATTCGGTGATCGACCAGGGCGGCCCGCCCGAGCCGCGCCAGCTCCTCCTCGGCCTCGAGGGCGATGACGCTGCGCATCAGCAACGCCAGCAACGCCGCCTCGTAGCCGACCCCGGCGCCTACTACCAGGGCCACTTCCTTGCGGTCAGGCATCAGCGCCTGCAGCAACCGCGCCGCGACCATCGGCTGCGTCAGATACCGGCCGTGGCCGAGCGGCAGATCGTCGTCGACATAGGCGACGCCACGCAGGACCTCCGGCACGAACAATTCACGCCGCAGCCGCGAGAACGCGTCGATCAGCCGCTCGTCCGTCACTTTGTTCGGGCGAAGCTGGCTCTCGATCATGTTGCCGCGGGCAGTCTCGTAGACACTCATACGGTCACCGGACGGGGCAAATGCCCCCGGGCAGTGGCGTTTATATCGGCGGCCTCGGTCAACCACAATCTCCCACCAGGTATCAGCGCGGCCCCTCCTTCCGATCGCCAATTCGGCGAATCGGGTGGCCCGGAGGCAGGCCCGCCAACAGTTCGGCCACGGTCAGGCCGAGCCGCGGATGGCGCCAGCCGGGCACAATGTCGCAGAGCGGCGCCAGCACGAAGCGGCGCTCGTGCAGCCGCGGGTGCGGCAGGACGAGGTCGGGTGTGGAGCACTTCCGCCCATCGTAGTCGAGCAGGTCGAGATCGAGCGTGCGGGCGGCATCTCGAGCGCCACGCTCGCGCCCAAATTGCGCCTCCAGCGCGAGCAGCCGGGCGAGCAGCTCCGCCGGCGGCAGCGCGGTCGCGACCTCAGCGACGCCGTTGACGAACCAGGGCTGATCCGACGCCGGGACCGGCTCCGAGAGATACCAAGGCGAGCGCGCGACGATGGCGGCGCCGATCGCCGGCAATTGCGCCGCCGCGGCCATCGCCGTGTCCTGCGGCGATCGATATCCGGGAGCGGCGAGGTTGCTGCCAATGCCGACAAGGATCACCGGCGCCGGTCCTTGCCGGCGCCCGGCTTGACGGCAGATCTGTCCGGCGGGAGACTGGCCGACATTTTTGATCTTGCTGGAGTAACCAATGATTTTCTATCCGGAAGAACGTATTGCGATATTCATCGATGGTGCCAACCTATATTCTGCGGCGCGGGGCCTTGCCTTTGATATCGATTACAAGCGACTGCTTGACTTGTTTCGCTCGAAGGGGCGGCTGATCCGCGCATTCTATTATACGGCGCTGATAGAAGACCAGGAATACTCGCCGATCCGGCCGCTGGTCGATTGGCTGGACTATAACGGCTACACGATGGTGACAAAGCCGACCAAGGAATTCACCGACGCGATGGGCCGGCGCCGCATCAAGGGCAACATGGATATCGAGCTGGCGATCGACATGCTCGAAATGGCGGAACACATCGACCATGCGATCCTGTTTTCCGGCGACGGCGATTTCCGCCGCCTGGTCGAAGCGGTGCAGCGGCGCGGCGTGCGGGTTTCCGTGGTGTCGACGATCCGCTCCTCGCCGCCGATGGTCTCGGACGATCTGCGCCGGCAGGCCGACAGTTTCGTCGAGCTGCTGGATCTGGCGCCGAGCATCACGCGCAACCATGTGCCTCGCGACGAGGTGCCGCGCGGCCGCGTCGAACCGGTCGAGACGGCGTGAGCGATCCGGCGCTGCTCGATCCGCCAACCCGCGACTGCGCGCTCTGCCCGCGGCTTGCCGCGTTCCGCGACGCGCAGCGCACGACGCATCCCGACTGGTTCAACGCTCCGGTGCCCTCGTTCGGGCCGGATTCCGCCGAACTCTTGATCGTCGGCCTGGCGCCCGGCCTGCGGGGCGCCAACCGGACCGGGCGGCCGTTCACCGGCGACTACGCCGGCGATCTGTTGTACCGCAGCCTGCTGAAATTCGGTCTGGCCGCCGGCGATTACGCGGCGCATCCGCAAGACGGGCTGATCCTGCAGCGAACCCGGATCGCCAACGCGGTGCGCTGCGTGCCGCCGCAAAACAAGCCGGAGCCGGCGGAGGTCGCTGCTTGCGGCCGCTTTCTCGTCGCCGAAATGTCGCGACTGCCGCGCCTGAAGGCGATCCTGGCGCTTGGCGCGATCGCGCATAACGCGGTGCTGGCCGCGAAAGGGCTGCGGCGCGCCGCCTACCCGTTCGGACATGGCGCGACGCACGATTTGCCGGACGGGAGAGTGCTGGCCGACAGCTATCATTGCTCGCGCCTGAACACCAATACCGGCAGGCTGACATCCGCGATGTTCGAGGCAGTGATTGCCGGCTTGGTCAAGCGGATCGCCGGCTAAGGGTTGCCGACTGAGGGTTACAATTCGCGCGAGCGCATCAGGCGGGCGCGACTCCGCTGCCAGTCGCGGTCGCGTTCGGCCTGGCGCTTGTCGGCCTTGCGCTTACCCGTGGCGAGGCCGAGCTCGACCTTGGCGCGGCCGCGCTCGTTGAAATAGAGCGCGAGCGGCACGATCGTGACGCCCTCGCGCTTTACCGCGCCCATCAGCCGGCTCATCTGCTTGCGGTGCAGCAAGAGCTTCCGGGGCCGGCGCGGCTCGTGATTGAAATGCGCCGAGGCCTTGTATTCGGGGATGTTGGCGTTGACGAGAAAGAGCTCGCCGCCTTTTTCGTCCGCATAGGCTTCGGCGATGCTGGCGCCGCCTTGGCGCAGCGATTTGACCTCGGTACCGTGCAGCACGAGCCCGGCTTCGAGCTTGTCTTCGATCAGATAATCGTGGCGAGCGCGGCGGTTCAGCGCGGCGTAGCGGTCAGTCGTCCGCATCTCGCCGCCCGTGCTCCGCCGGCTCTCAGTTGATCAGGCCGGCGCCGCGCATCGCCCGCTGCACCTTCTCCTGCGTCTCGGGCATCAGCTGGCACAAGGGCTGCCGCACCTCCGCGGTGCAGCGGCCCAACAGCGAGGCGGCATATTTGACGGGCGCCGGACTGGTCTCGACGAACAGCGCGTCGTGCAGCGGGATCAATCGCTCGTTGATGCGGCGAACCGTCGCGACATCGCCCTTCTGCCAGGCTTCGTGCATCTCCGAGCATAGCCGCGGCGCGACGTTTGCGGTGACCGAGATGCAGCCATTGCCGCCCTGCGCCAGATAAGCGACCGCGGTTCCGTCCTCGCCGGACAGCAGGCAGAATTCCTGCCCGATCTCGACCCGCATCTTCAGCGGACGGGCGAGGTCGTTGGTCGCGTCCTTGACCCCGACGATGTTGGGGAGCTTGGCGAGCCGGGCCATCGTCGCGTTCGACATATCGACCGCGGAGCGCCCGGGGATGTTGTAGATGATGATCGGCAGGTCGACCGAATCGTGCACCGCCTTGAAGTGCTGATAGAGCCCCTCCTGCGTCGGCTTGTTGTAATAGGGACAGACGATCAATGCCGCGTCGGCACCGGCCGCCTTGGCGGCGCGGGTCGCGGCGATCGTGTGCGCCGTCGAGTTCGAGCCGGTGCCGGCGATGACCGGGGCACGGCCCTTTGCAACTTCGACGCACAAGGCGATCAGGCGCTCCTGCTCGTCATGCTCGAGCGCCGGCGATTCGCCGGTCGTGCCGCACGGCACCAATCCGTGGGTGCCCTGGCCGATCTGCCAGGCGACGTGCTCCTGAAATGCGGTTTCGTCGACCGCGCCCTCCTGGAACGGGGTAATCAATGCGACGAGCGACCCCTTGAACATGGCATCCTCCCGGCTTCGGCCGCAGCCTGCTTGCTGCGAACGATAGTCCGCACCGGCGCTAGCATCAACAGCACCGATCGGGGCCCGTTGCGTCGCGTCGCGCAACACGCGCGTTACCATCCGTTACAGCCCAGCTTGCCGGCGCTCACAAAAACCCGTAAATGTTTCTTCTTTAAAGAGGCAGCGGAGCTGTAGGCGTTGTTTTCAATATTTCGCCTTTTATTTGTGTTACTCGGGATCTTTGCCGCGCTTATCACGATGGCTCGGGCCGAGGACAGTCCCGATAGCGCGGCGCTTTCGGCGATCGCGGCGGCGCGGACCGGCGACTGGCCGCAAGCCTACGCCCGGGCGAATCAAGGCAAGGACGCATTGCTGCTGAAGATCGTGCGCTGGCTTGACTATGCCCGGCCGACGCCCGGCAGCCGCTTCGCCGAGCTCGCCGCCTTTATCGATCAGAACCCGGACTGGCCGCTGCAGAAGAAATTGCAGCGGCGAGCCGAAGAAGCGCTGACCGCCGAGAGTGACGACGTCGCCGCCGATTGGCTGAAACGCCATCCGCCGATCGGCGGGGTCGGCAAGGCGCGCGCGGCGCAGATCATGCTCAACCGCGGCAGCACCGAGGCCGGGACGGCGGCATTGCGCGCCGCATGGGTCGAGGGCGACTTCAACATCGCCGACGAGCGCAGTTTTCTGGTGCGCCATTGGGGAATACTGCGGCCGGAAGACCACCAGAAGCGGCTCGATCGGCTGATTTGGGACGGCTTGACCGACGCGGCCCGTCACATGCTGCAGCTGGTCTCCGCCGATTATCGTCTGGCGGCCGAAGCGCGCATGGCATTGGCCAGCGACGCCGCAAATGGCGAAGCGCTGCTGGCGAAGGTGCCGGCGCAATTGCGCACCGATCCGGGCGTTGCGTTCGAGGAGGCGCGTTGGCGCCGCAAGAAGAACAATTACGAGGCCGCCGCACAACTGCTGCTGGCGCATGCGGACAGCCCGGCCCGGCCAGTGGCATGGTGGGCGGAGCGGCAGCTGGTCGCTCGCCAGGTCCTCGCCACCGGCAACGCCGATATCGCCTACAAGCTGGCGCAGCAGCACGGTCTCAGCGACGGCTACGCCTATTCCGAGGCCGAGTTCCTGTCCGGCTATATCGCGCTGCGCTATCGCAAGGATCCGGCCCTCGCGTTGGATCATTTCACCCGCATCCTGGCGCGGGTGTCGACGCCCTATGGCAAGGCTCGGGCGGCTTATTGGAGCGGGCGCGCCGCCGAGGCGGCCGGTAATTCTGAGCTCGCGGCGAAATGGTACGCCACCGGCGCCGAGCATATGGCGACATTCTACGGCCAGCTCGCGGCGCACCAGCTCGGCAAGGACGCGCCGCCGCGGCCGGTCCCCGAACCGCAGCCGAGCAGCGCCGAGCAGAAGCACTTCAACGGCCAGGAGCTGGTCCGCGCCGCCCAGCTCCTGTTTGCCGCCGGCGACCGCGACCACGCCCGCAGCTTCGTGATGCAGATGGCCGAGAACGCGAAGACGCCGGTCGATTTCGCGATGGTGGCCTCGCTCGCCGAGGCGCAGGGCCGGATCGATCTGGCGATCGCGGTGGCAAAACGGTCGATCGAGGCCGGGACGCCGCTGATGGTGCATGGCTACCCGGTAACCGCCTTGCCGAGCGGCGGCACCGCCGAGCGCTCGCTGCTGTTCGCGATCGTGCGGCAGGAGAGCGCGTTTGCTCCCGAGGCGATGAGCCGGGTCGGGGCGCGCGGGCTGATGCAGCTGATGCCGGCGACCGCCGCCGGCGTCGCCAGCAAGCTGCAGCTGCCCTATTCGCTCGACCGGCTGACCGCCGACGGCGTCTACAACCTGACGCTCGGCCGCTCCTACATCGAAAGGCTGATCGATGATTTCGGCGGCTCCTATCCGCTGGCGATCGCCGCCTATAACGCCGGGCCCGGCCGGATCCGCCAGTGGCTGCATGAATTCGGCGATCCGCGCGGGCGCGACATCAGCATGGTCGATTGGATCGAGATGATCCCGTTCAACGAGACGCGCCTCTATGTTCAGCGGGTGCTCGAAAACCTGCAGATCTATCGCGGCCAGGACACCAACAACGTCACCGCTTTTTCGCTGGCCAGCGATCTCGCGCGTTGATCGGCCGCACTCTTTCGGAGTGGTGACGCGGCGCTTGATGCCGTGCACAATAGGCCACCATCGCGCCTGAACAGGAATCTCCGTGTCCGATCTGAGCTATACCGTCGAGCTGAGCGCGCCCGATATCGAGCCGTATCGCGCGGGCAATACCGGCATCGAATACGTCACCACCTTCGAGGCGGCGCAACCCGGCCCGCATGTTGTCGTCACCGCGCTGACGCATGGCAACGAGATCTGCGGCGCGATCGCGCTCGATCGTCTGTTCCGCGCCGAAGTCCGGCCGCGCCGGGGCCGCTTGACGCTGGCCTTCAACAATGTCGCGGCCTATCGCGAATTCGATCCGCGTTACCCGATCGCGTCGCGTTACGTCGATGAGGATTTCAACCGCCTGTGGCATCCGGCAACGCTCGACGGGCCACGCCGATCGGTCGAGCTGGCGCGCGCGCGGACCTTGCGGCCGATTGTCGACTCCGCCGATCTGCTGCTCGACCTGCACTCAATGCAATACGCCACCGCGCCCTTGATGCTGGCCGGGCTGCTCGAGCGATCGCGCGAGCTGGCGAAGCGGATCGGCATCCCCGAGCTGATCATGTGCGACGCCGGACATGCGGCGGGTCCGCGCATGCGCGATTACGGCGGCTTCGGCGACCCCGGCTCGGCAAAGACGGCGCTCCTGATCGAATGCGGTCAGCATTGGGAGCACCGCTCCGCCGAGGTCGCGACAGACGTGACGCTGCGCTTCCTGATCGCGGCAGGAAGCGTGCGGGCCGAGGATGTGGCGGCGCTCGGCGGCCCCGATTTCGATGCCCACCCGCAGCAACGCGTCATCGAGGTGACCGAGGCGGTGACCATCACCGGGGATCGCTTCGATTTTTCCGGCGACTATCGCGGCCTCGAGATGCTGGGAGAGAAGGGCAGCTTGATCGGCCGTGACGGCGAGCGCGAGGTGCGCACACCTTACGACAATTGCGTGCTGATCATGCCGTCGCGTCGGCTGGTCAAGGGCCAGACCGCGGTGCGTCTCGGGCGCTATCTCGACTGATCCCGCCGCCTCCGCCCCTCAAGCGCAGCTTTCCGCCTATCGTCGATGCTCGCGCACGGCTCCTCGTGCTCGGCACATTGCCGGGCGAAGAGTCGCTGCGCCGCGGCGAGTACTACGCCCATCCGCGCAATCTGTTCTGGCCGATCGTGTTTGCCCTGTTCGGTGAAACGCCGCCGCCGGATTATGCTGACAGAGTGCGGTTTATTGGCGCACGGCGGATCGCGCTGTGGGATGTTTGCGCCTCGGGCCAACGCATTGCCAGCGCCGATTCGACGATCGCCGCCGAGGTGCCGAACACGATCGATACGCTGATCGACACCTATCCCGGCATTCGCGCTATCGCCTTCAACGGCAGCGGCGCGCGGCGGCTCTATGACCGGCATTTCGCGCGTCGCGCGGCGCTGCGCTATCTCGCCTTGCCGTCGACCAGCCCGGCGCATGCGCGGCTCGGCTTCGCCGAAAAGCTCGCGCAATGGAGCGGCCTCAGCGAAGTGCTGGGGGATTAGGGCCGCTGCGCCTGGACCTGATCGAGATAGTGCAACAAGGCAGCCGCGAGCCGATCGATCTCGGCCTCGAGCCGCTGCAGATGGATATTCCCTTGATCGCGCAGCTCAGCCGCGCCGAGCCCGCGCAGGGACGCCGTCAGCTGCGTCAGCGGCGTGCCGCCGACATGACCGGCGGCCTGGCCCAGCGCCCGCAATCCCTGAGCGAAAGCCGTGACGTCGGCGGTTGCGATGGCTCGCGCCAGGCGCCGGCTGATCTGTTGCGCATCGGTGCGGAATGTCTCGATCAGGTCGCCGAGGAAACCTTCCTGGCCACCAAGCTCGCGCAGCGCCTCGATGCGGCGCGGATCGACGACGGGAGCCGAGTCGGCGGCAAACCTCGGATGCGCGGCAATCGGGGTGACCCGATCGTCGAACGGCGCCGCGCCATCAGGCGTGACAGCCGTCCCCGGCCTCCATCCCGGCAGCACCGGCGGTTCGGTGGCGAGTTCGGCCCGCAACGGCAGGGCGTGCAAGGCATTGACGAGCAGTTGCGGGGTCAAGGGTGCCGGCAGAAACGCGTCAACCTCACCATCCTCCAATGCGGCCAGAGCGGCCACCTGGGCCGGATCGGCGACGAACAGAACAAAGGGCGGCGCGCCATCCATCGTCAAAACGCGATTGACGAGGCCCATCGCCGATAGAGGCTTGCTGCCGCCATCGACCAGCAGGACCGCGCGGGTAGCGGGATCCAGCCAGGCGACATAATTGAGCGCGCCCTCGGCCTCGCCGATCCACGAAACCGGGGCGTCCCACCCGCCGAGGTATTCGCAGACATTGCCGGCGAACAGGCTGTCACCGGTCACGATCAGCACCGGGCAGCCGGCGGACACCAAAGGGGCCTCGGGCGCCGCCGTATCGAGCGCGAGGGTAAGTTCGACCGTGAACCGGGCATGGCCGGACGGGGTCGTGTCGCTGGTGACCTGCCCGCCCATCAATTCGGCTGTGCGCTTGACCAGTGCGAGCCCCACCCTGCCCTGCTGGTCTTTTCCCTGATCGGCGGCGAACGGATCCGCTATCGCCGCGGCGACCCTCGGCACTGCCTCGGCGCCGCCTTCGACAGCCAGCGCCAGCCGCACCTGCGCGCCGTCACTGCCGAGGACCTTGAGGTAAAGCCGCGCGGTACCGCTCTGTGTCGTCTCGATCGCGTGGCTGAGGAGGTTGCCCAAAATACGATCGATGGATTGCCGCCAACCCCGAAGTCGATACGGCAGGTACGGGTCGATCCGCACGCGCAGCCCAATTCCCTTGCTCTCCGCCATGGCGCGGCCCGCGACGAGCGCATCGTTGACCAGCGCATGAAGATCGAAGGGCTCGGCTTGCGGCGCGTAGGTTCCGGTTTCGATCGCCGCCAGATCGAGAATATCGGCGACTTGCGGCGGCAGCTCGGGACGTTCCAGCACCGCGAACCCGGCGCGGGAGGAATCCGGCACCTCGATCAACGGCGCGCGCAGGGCGTCGGCAAGGACGGCGACGAAGCGGGTTTTGGCGATATCCGCCGCCGCTGCCAAACCGCGCGCTTCGACCACGGCGCGGATCGGACCCTGCACCAGGATCGGCAACAACAGCAATGCGATGGCGCATTCCGCCGTCAGCGCGGGCTGCTGCTGCCAGAATTCGGTCGTCGCCGCGACGCCGCCGAAACCGAGAAGGCCGAGCGCCGCACTCCCGACCAGCGCGCCGATCCCGAAACGAAAGCCGGCATATGCCGTCAGCAGCAGATAGAGGGGGTACCAGCCGGCGGCGTCCCGTCCGCCGAAATGGAGGAACGCGGATACCAGGGCAACGTCGAACAGCATCGTGCCGCGCCGCAGCCAGACCGAGGCTGCCGGCCACACCAGCGTCGGCAGCAGCACCAGCCAGCCGACAACAAGCCCTGCCACGCCGATCAGCAGAGGCCGAGACGTCGCGGGGCCGGAGCCAAATACCATCGCCATCACCACGGCGTGGCCGAACAACAAGGCGGCGACAATAATGCGCAGCACCGCCTGCTCGGTCGCATGATTCGCCGCGGCGAATGAATTTGAGACCCGCCCCAATCCGGACAGCGCCACCGCAAGACCAACGGCTGCCGGAGTGAGCAGCAACAGGCCTAACAGCGTGTTGCCGATCCGCGGCGGCGCGATAATCCCGCGCAACCCCGGCAGCACGATGAAACTGATCGGAACGGCCGCCGCGACGATCGCCATAGCGGTCGCGGCCAGCAATGCTCGCGACCCGATCGCCTCGCCGGCACCCGGTGTAGCGGTATCCCGCCACAGCGGCATCGACCGGAAACGGCTGCTCAATAAATCCGGCACTGGGTGTCCGACTAGGACCGCGCCATGGCACGGATCTCGGCACCACCCGCCGCGTGCAGCGGTTGCGAGCGCTCGCGTGGGAAGGCCACCGTCACGGTCGTACCGACGCCTTTGGTGCTGCGGATCACCAGTGTGCCGCCGTGTATCTCGGTCAGGCCAATCGCCAACGGCAAGCCGAGCCCGGTGCCGTCATGCTTTCGTGTCCAGGCGCTGGCGACCTGGCCAAAGCGAGTCATCGCCAGCGCCACCTCCTCGGCATCCATGCCGATGCCGTGATCGATGACTTCGATCGTGACAGCGCCTGCCAGGGTCCGCAAAACGATCGCGACCTCACCCCCGGCATGGCTGAACTTGATGGCGTTGATCAGCAGATTGAGGACGATCTGCTTCACCTTGCGGGCATCGGCCAGCAGCGGCGGTACACCACCCTCGCAGCGCAGCACGATGCGGACCTCGCTGGCCCGCGCCTTCGCGTCGGCCAGCTGCAGCAAATCCTCCATCGTCTTCGCAAGCTCGATGACCTCCTCCGCCAGATCGAGCTTGCCGGCTTCGAGCTTCGACAGATCGAGTATGTCGTTGATGATGCCAAGCAGATGCTCGGCGCTGACCAGGATGTCATGGGCGTAGCCGATGTATTTCGGGGTGCCGATCGGTCCCAGCATCTCGCCGGCGATGACTTGCGAAAAGCCGATGATCGCGTTCAGCGGCGTGCGCGTCTCATGGCTCATATTGGCGAGGAATTCGGTCTTGCTGCGGTTGGCGAGCTCCGCCTGCTCCTTGGCCGCCAGCAAGTCGCGCTCGGCGCGCTTGCGCTCGGTGATGTCGAGCCACACCGTGACGACCATCGAATCTTCGCCGTCCTCGCCGTGGAACACCGATTTGGATGCCGACAGCACCCGCTGTTCGCCGTCGCGGTCGACGATCTCCTCCTCGGACGAGATCGGCGCCGGTCTGCCGGCGAGCAGCAGCGGGTCGGTTTCCATCAGGCTGCGCGCCACCGGCCCGCCATGCGCCTCAAGTGGGCTCTTGCCGATCAGACGGCTCGCCCGTATCCCGATAAACGAAGCGAACTGGCGGTTGACCAGCAGATACCGTCCGTCCTCGCCGGTCACGCAGATCATGCGCGGAATGGCATCGAGGATACGCAGCAGCATCTCATGCGCCTGTCGCAACCCATCCTGGCGACGTTCGCCCTCGCGCGGGCGCCCGCTCGGCGGCGGGCGGTTTGGGTCGGCGTGAAGACGATCGCGGTATGGCGCGAGCTGGCTGCGCACGCGCAGCCGGAAGTCGCGATGATTTATCGGCAGCAGCAGATGGTCGGCGGCGCCGGCCTCGCGCGCCCGCTCCAGACAATCGAGATCCTCTTCAGCGCCGATGACGATGATCGGAACGTCGGCGCAGCCCTCGACGCGGTGCAGCCTGCGTATCAGTCCGGCTGCCTCGCCCTGCACGGTTGCGGCGGCAACCACGACGAGGCCGGGACGGTTCTCGCGGCAGAACGACAACGCCGCCTTGGCATCGCTGAAGGCCTTCGCGACGGTCCAGCCGCCGAGCGAATTGGCGAGCCGCTCGAGAATTTTCAGGTGGGTGGCGCTGTCATCGATGATGACGACCAGCTCAGACGACACAGGCGAACCCCCGGGGGTTGCGGCGTTGCCTGCAATTTTAGGCAAGCTGGACTGAACGCAATATCTGGGTGTGTCATGACCCGGCAACCCACGGGAATCACAAGGTCTTGTGCTACGCGATCGGATCAGCCCGGCGCGTGAGGCGGCCCGGCGGCGAAACGGTGATTCGCCGGGGCCGCCTCAGAGGCGATAAAACGCCACGGCGTTCTTCCAGAAAAACCGCTCGCGCTCGTCAGGCGATAGGTGCGCCAGCATATCGCTGACCGCCGCGACCAGGGCGCCATAGCCGATCCGCAACCCGGCGACCGGGAAATTGGTCGCGAAGATCGCGCGCTCGATGCCGAAGATCGCCAGCGCGTCCAACACCACGCGGCGGTTCGCCTCGTATTCCCACGGCTGGTCCTTGAGGCCAAATTCGGAGATCTTGACCCAGACATTGGGCTCGCGCGCCAGCGCCTCCATTGCCCGCCGCCAGGCGGCGAGCCCCTCTTCGCTGCGGTCCCACGGAAAGCCGGTGTGGTTCAGCACGATCGGCGTCCTCGGGAAGGCGCGCGCCACCGCAGCCGCTTCGCCGAGATGCCAGAACGGCACCCGCAGATCCCAGGACAGCCCATATTTGTCGAGCAAGGCAAAACCGCGCAGCCAGCGCTCGTCCTGCATCGTCCCCGGCGCGCCGGGCTCGATGCGGTCGCGCGACGGCGCGGTGACCGGTTTCGAGCGGATGCCGCGCACCAGCGGAAACGCGGCCTGAGCGGCGATCACCGCCTCGGCGTCGTCGGTGTCGAACCAGGCATGCGCGACGATCGCGCCGGGGAAGCCGTGCCGCGCGCGGATCTCGCTGATCCAGCGGGTCTCTCCAACCTGGTCGGCGCGGTCCCACTCGGCCTCGCAATGGACCGTGGTGAGGACGTTGTGGCCGGCGGCGTCGCACCGGTAATCCTCCGGCAGGTAATTCTTCTTGAGCGGCCCGTAATCGCCCATGAAGAACGGCTTCTCCTCCGCGCCGCACAGCCAGGGGTGCTTGCCCTGCACCAAATCCCACAGGTGATGATGCGCGTCGATCAGCGTCACCGCGCCCGGCGAATCGTTCCAACGGCCGTGAATTGTCTTAGGGTTGGTTTGCATCCCGGACCGCGTATGTGTAAATGAAGGACGATTTATACACCAAGGCGCGCCGATGCGTACCAACATCGAGATCGACGACAAACTGATGAAAGAGGCTCAGCGCCTCTCCGGCCTCAAGACAAAACGGGCCGTGATCGACGCTGCGCTGCGCATGTTCGTGCGGGTAAAGCGCCAGTCTGACATCTTGAAGCTGGCCGGCAAGGTCGAGTTTTGGGATGACTTCGATGACCGCAAAGACCGATCCGCCGAATGATCCTCGTCGACAGCTCGGTCTGGATAGATCACCTCCGGAATGTGTTCACGCGTCCGGTGCGACGGCTGCGCCAACTGGTAGAGCAAGAGCGCATACTGGTCGGCGACCTCATTCTTTGCGAAGTGTTGCAGGGAGTGCGTTCCGAGACGCAGGCGAGAGAGGTAGAAGCGGCTCTGCGCCGGTTTGAGCTGGTGACCCTGGCCGATCCTGACCTCGCCGTCAAAGCCGCCGAGAATTACCGGTTCCTGCACCGGCGAGGCATTACCATCCGGACAACTGTTGACCTCATTATCGGCACGTTTTGCATGGAGCGCGGCCACGCGTTGCTGCATTCCGACCGCGATTTCGAGCCGATGGAGCGCTTCTTGGGCCTGCGAACTGTGTAGCGAAGAGAGAGCAGATGAACCAGAGCTACGAGACGCTGAGCGTCGAGGACAAGGGCGAGGGGCTCGTTCTGCTGACCCTCAACCGGCCGCAGGTCGCCAATGCGATGAACACGCAGATGGGGCGCGACCTGCTCGACTTCTTCGACGAGGTCAACGGCGACCCGCTGGCCTATCGCTGCATCCTGATGAGCGGGGCCGGCGACAAGGCGTTCTGTGCCGGCGGCGACCTCAAGGAACGCCTCGGCATGACGGACGAGACTTGGCAGGCGCAACATCTGCTGTTCGAGCGAGCGATCCGCGCGTTCATCGCCTGCCCGGTGCCGGTGATCGGCGCGATCAACGGGGCCGCCTATGCCGGCGGCTGCGAGTTGGCGCTGTGCTGCGATTTCCTTTACGCGGCCGAGACGGCGCGCTTCGCGCTGACCGAGGTGACTTTGGGCATCATGCCGGGGGCCGGCGGCACCCAGAACCTGCCGCGCGCCGTCGGCGAGCGCCGCGCCAAGGAGATCATCCTGACCGGCCGGCCGTTCTCGGCGAAAGACGCGTTCGAGTGGGGCATGGTCAACCGGCTGTGCCCGCCCGACAAACTGCTCGACGAAACCATCGAGACGGCGCGCCGGATCGCCGACAACGCGCCGATCTCGGTCCGCCAGGCCAAGCATTCGATCCATTACGGGCTGCAGATGGATCTCGCGAGCGGCATGATGCTCGAGATCGAGGCCTACAACCGCATGGTCCCGACCGAGGACCGGCGCGAGGGCATCGCCTCGTTCAACGAAAAGCGCAAGCCGCGCTTCAAGGGACGGTGATCCGCCCGGGAAATTTCACAGCAGCTGAATACCCGAAACATTAGCTGTCATTGCGAGGAGCGAAGCGACGAAGCAATCTCCGGACGTAAGAGCACAATCGGCATGAGATTGCTTCGCTTCGCTCGCAATGACAGAAACGTAGGAGCAGTAGAATGGATGGCGATGTCGTAAAGCGCACCCAGACGACCGATCTGACACGCGCTCTGGCCGAACAGGCTAGCGCGGTCACCTATGACGCGCTGCCCGAACCGGTGCGAGCGTTGGCGCGGCAATGCCTGCTTGATTATTACGGAGTCGCGCTGGCCGGGGCGGATGATCCGCTCGCCCACATCCTCCTCGACGAGCTAGCCGAGGCCGGCGGCGCGGCGCAGGCCGGCGTGATCGGCCACAGGGCGCGGCTCCCTGCCCTCTCCGCCGCGCTCGTCAACGGCGCCATCGGCCACGCGCTCGATTACGACGACGTCAATCTGGCGATGCCGGGCCATTGCTCGGTGGCGATCCTGCCGGGCCTGATCGCGCTTGCCGAGCAACGCCGCAGTTCCGGGCAGGAGGTTATCGCCGCCTTTGTCGCCGGCTACGAGACCGCCTGCCGGATCGGCATGGCATTGCGGCCGGGCCATTACGACCGCGGTTTTCACGCGACCGGTACAGTCGGCGCGTTCGGCGCCGCAGCGGCGTGCGCGCACCTGCTCGGCCTCGACGCCGAGACGACGGCCCGCGCGCTCGGCATTGCCGGCACCCAGGCGGCCGGGCTCAAATCGCAATTCGGCACGATGTGTAAGCCATTCCATGCCGGCAAGGCGTCGCACAACGGGTTGCTCGCGACCCGGCTCGCGGCGCGCGGCTTTTCCAGCCGGCCCGATCTGGTCGAATGCGAGCAGGGCTTCGCGCTGACGCATAGCCCCGATTTCGATCCCGCAGCGGCGCTCGCCGACCCGCCGAACGGGTTCCACATCTTCGGCAACCTCTTCAAATACCATGCCGCCTGCTATCTGACGCATGGGGGGATCGAATGCGGCCGGGCGCTGCGCGAGCAGCACGGGGTCGAGCCCGAGCAGGTCGCGCGCCTGACCTTGTCGCTCGACCGCAGCTGCGACCGGGTGTGCAACATCCCGGCGCCGACCGACGGGCTCGAAGCCAAGTTCAGCCTGCGCCAGACCGTGGCGATGGCGCTGTCCGGCGTCGATACGGCGAGCCTTGGCGCCTACAGCCCCGCGACTGCGACCGACCCGGCCCTGGTGCGGCTGCGCGAGAAGCTCGATCTCGATTTCCATGACGGCTGGCCGCAAGCCGCGGCCGAGCTGGAAGTGGCGCTGAACGATGGCCGCGTGCTCCGGGTGAGCCACGACGCCGGTATCCCGAGCGCCGACATCGCCGCCCAAGGCGAGCGCCTCGTCGCCAAATTCGATGCGTTGGCCGAGCCGGTGTTGGGCGCGGCGCGCAGCCGCGAATTGCGTGCGACGATCCTTAGCCTCGACACCCTCGGCGATGTCGGCGTTCTCGCGGGCCTCGCTGCACGGTAAACACATCTAAACCGGCGTCCCGGCGAAGGCCGGGACCCACGTGTCCACCCGTTCGGAAGCCGAAGAGTGGGTCCGGCTTTCGCCGGGACGCCGGATTGGGGATGCGCCGCAGATGGATCCCGTCGTCGACAAGATCGTGACGCATCTGGCGCGGGTCGCCAAGGGCGAGGTTCCGGAAGCGGCGCGGGTTGCGGCCATGATGTTCATCGCCGATACGCTCGGCGTCGGAATTGCCGGTGCCGCCGCACCGTGGCGGCGCGAGGTGCTCGACATGGCGGCGGCGAGCGGTGGTGCGGCCGAAGCGAGCGTGTGGAGCACAGGCGAGCGCTTGCCGCTGGTGCAAGCCGCGATGGTCAACGCCTATCAGGTGCATTCGCAGGAATTCGATTGCGTGCACGAGCATGCCGTCGTGCATCCGATGGCGGCCATCCTGCCGTCGCTGCTCGGCTGGGCCGAGCGCCCAGGGGTAAATGGAGGCGTTTCCGGCGACAGGCTGCTGCGCGCGGTAATCGGCGGGGTCGATATCGCGGTGACGCTCGGGCTCTGCTCGCGGGCGCCGATGCGGTTCTTCCGGCCAGCCAATTGCGGCGGCTTTGGCGCGGTCGCCGGGCTCGCCTTGCTGGCCGGCCTCGACGAGGCGCAGACCCGCGACGCGCTCGGCATCTATTACGGACAATGCGCCGGCACGATGCAGGCGCATCTCGAGGCGACGCCGCAACTGGCGATGCAGATGGGCTTCGCGGCGCGCAGCGCGGTGACCGCGGTCGAGCTGGCAAGGCGCGGCATGCCCGGCCCGCGCACCCCGATTTCGGGGCAGTTCGGCTATTTCACGCTGTTCGACGGCGAAGCCGACCCGGCGCCGTTCTACGAACTCGGGGAAGCCTGGCGGATCTGCGAGTTGAGCCACAAGCCGTGGCCGAGCGGCCGCGCGACCCATGGCGGCATCGACGGGTTGCAGCGGCTGACCGCCGAGCATGGTATCGCGGCCGATCAGGTGACGGCCGGGCGCTTCCTGGTGCCGCCTTTGACCCATCGCCTGGTCGGCCGCCCGCCGAAGGACGGGATGACCGTCGCGTATGCCCGGCTGTGCCTCCCCTATGTCGCCGCGGTGTGCTTGCGGCATGGCACGGTCGGGCTCGGCGATTTCACCCCAGAAGCGCTCGGCGATCCCGACACACTCGCCCTCGCCCGCCGTCTTACGGTGATCGCGGACGACAACCCCGACCCGAACGCGCTCCACCCTGTTCGGGTCGAGCTCGACCTCGCCGACGGAAGCACCGTCGCCTGCGACGTCACCGAAATCCTCGGCGGCCCTTCCCGGCCGCTCTCTCCCGAGGCCGCCCGCGCCAAATTCATCGCCTGCGGCGCCCCGGCGACATTGTGGGATGCGATCGCCGTGCTCGATCGCAGCGTGGACCTCGCCCGGATCGGGCGGCCGATCCGTTTCGGTTTTGCCTAACCGCTTCGGCGAAGCCTCCCGGCCGCGTTCACCCGATGCGCAGCAAGTAGAACGCGGGGATGCGCCGATGTGTTGGGTTTTCAGGTCCGCGGCAGTCGCGGCCCCGAGACTCAACCGATGGAGGAGCCCGATGAGGACTCTCGCACTGGCAACGATCGCCGTCGCCGTCCTGGCGCTGAACATGCCCGCCAACGCGCACATGCGCTGCGGGGCGCAGTGGCCGAACGACGATGTCAACGCCAATTCCGTGTACCCGACGTTCAGCTCGAGTGACTGCATGGCGCGGCAGCTGAACCAGGAACAGCTTGACACCAACACCCAGATCCTGGTGCCAGCGCCCCGCTAGACCAGAGCGGCGGCCCAAATGAAGGGCCGGTGGGGACGATCCCCGCCGGCCCGTTTGCGGTTTCGACCAAACGCGGGTTCGGCGCAGCCGCGATGCTTGCCGGTTGTTCAATACGATCGCGGCATGCCGAGGACGTGCTGGCCGAGATAGGCGAGGATCAAATTGGTCGAGATCGGCGCGGTCTGGTAGAGCCGCACCTCGCGCCATTTGCGCTCGATGTCGTACTCCTTGGCGAAGGCGAAGCCGCCATAGGTCTGGAAGGTCGCGTCGGCGGCATGCCAGGTCGCCTCTGACGCCAGCAATTTCGCCATGTTGGCATCGGCGCCGCATTCCTTGCCGGCGTCGAACAGCGCGGCGGCGCGGCGGCAGATCATGTCGGCCGCCTCCAATTCGGCATAGGCGCGCGCCAGCGGGAACTGGACGCCCTGGTTCTGGCCGATCGGCTTGTCGAACACGACCCGCTCCTTGGCGTAGTCGATGCCCTTTCGCAGTAGCCAGCGGCCGTCGCCGATGCATTCCTGCGCCACCAGGATGCGCTCGGCGTTCATCCCGTCGAGGATGTAGCGGAAGCCCTTGCCCTCCTCGCCGATCAAATTTTCGGCCGGCACCTTGAGATTGTCGAAGAACACCTCGGTCGTGTTGTGGTTGATCATCGCCTCGATCGGTCGGATCTCGACGCCGTTGCCGAGGCTCTCCTTCAGATTGACCAGGAACACCGACAACCCATCGGTGCGGCGCTTGACTTCCTCGACCGGGGTGGTGCGCGCCAGCAATAGCATCAGGTCGGAGTGCCGGGCGCGCGAGGTCCACACCTTCTGGCCGTTGACGAGGTAATGGTCGTTGCCGGCGCGCACCGCGCGGGTCTTCAGCTTGGTCGTGTCGGAGCCGGTGGTCGGCTCGGTGACGCCGAAGGCCTGCAGGCGCAACTCGCCCGAGGCGATCTTCGGCAGATAGTGCCTTTTCTGCTCGTCGCTGCCATGCCGCAGCAGCGTACCCATGATGTACATCTGGGCGTGACCCTGGCTGGCGGTGCAGCCCGAGGCGTTGATCTCCTCGAGGATCACCGCGGCGGCCCGCAACGGCAGGCCGGAGCCGCCATATTCCTCGGGGATCAGCGAGGCGAGAAAGCCGCCCTCGGTCAATTCGGTGATGAACTCGGTCGGGTAGGCCTGCTCGTCTTCCAGCTTGCGCCAATACGCGCCGGGATATTTCTCGCAGATCTTGCGCACCGACTCGCGCAGCTCGGGGTAATCCTCGCCGAGCGCCAGCATCACCGCGTCGCCCGTGTCGCTAACTCCATCTGCGCCATACGGCATCGCCCGCTCCTCTCGCACCTGTTCCTGCAAGGTAGTGCAACGGGCCGCGGAATTCACCACGGAGAGGCGGAGGTCGCGGAGATGGGTGCTCCCGGTCAACTGACTTGCTACGGGGAGCGACATCGGCGAGCGTGCCCGGATGCCTGCCCGCATTATCATCGCATCGTCTCGCATCGGCACCTGGTGCTGCATAGTCCTCCTCGCCGTCTTGTCGCTGCTGCCGGCGGAAGAGATGGTGCGGACCGGATTTCCGGGCGGCGTTGAGCATTTCGTCGCCTATGCCGGATCGGCAGCGATTGCTATGGCTGCGTACGGCCGCAGCAGGGGTAGCATCCAGATTATCGGCGGCTTCTGGGTGTATGCCGCCATGCTGGAGTACCTGCAGCACTTCTCGCCCGGTCGGCATCCGGCGATCGAGGATTTCGCGCTCTCGGCAGCCGGGGCATTATGCGGCGGCTTGGCCGTCGCCCTGTTTTGGCGCCGCTTGTCTCAGGCGGATCGCCCGTGGCCCGCGCCCTTCGGCGGCCCAGGACGTCGTGATAAGTAAGCTGCACCCGCTGGGTTGATGAGGATCCCCGATGCCATCCGTCCGCCCGCTCTCCGGAATTGTCGTGATCGAGATCGGCCACTCGATCGCCGCGCCCTATGCCGGGATGATCCTCGGCGAGCTCGGCGCCGAGGTCATCAAGGTCGAGAACCCGAAAAGCGGCGATGCCTGCCGCGGCTGGGGCCCGCCATTCCTCGAAGACGCGGCGACCTGCTTTCACGCCGTCAACCGCGCGAAGCACGGCATCACGATCGATCTCGCCGACCCGGCCGACGCGGCGCGGCTGCGCGTCCTGATTCTCGAACGCGCCGATGCCGTGTTGCACAATCTGAAGCTCGGCGCGCTCGACAAATACGGGCTCGGCGGCGCCGCGATGGTAGACGCGAAGCCGAGCCTGGTGTGGTGCAATCTCGGCGCCTTTGGGGCTGTCGGGCCGCTGCGCGACAAGCCAGGCTACGACCCGATGATGCAGGCCTATAGCGGGCTGATGAGCCTGTTGGGCGAAGACGGAAGGCCGCCGGTGCGAGTGCCGGCCTCGATCGTCGACATGGGGGCCGGTATGTGGTCGGTGATCGGCATTCTCGCCGCGTTGCAGGAGCGCGGCCGAACCGGCAAGGGCGGCATCGTCGAAACCTCGCTGTACGAGACCGGGCTTGCCTGGATGAGCATTTATCTCGCCGGGTTCCTTGCTAATCGCGAGATCCCAGCGCGGCACGGCTCTGGCGTCGACATGATCGTGCCGTACCAGGCCTTCGCAGCGGCGGACGGCTACATGATGGTGGCAGCCGGCAACGACAATCTGTTCCGCCGGCTGTGCACCGTACTCGACCGGCCGGGCTTGGCCGAGGATCCACGCTTCCGCAGCAACAAGGACCGAGTGACGCACCGCAAGGAACTGGTGCCGATCCTCAGTGAGATTCTCGCGTCGAAAAAACGGGGGGAGTGGGCCGAAATGCTCGAGGCCGCGGGGATCCCGAACGGCCCGATCAATACGCTCGACCAGGTCGTCGCCGATGCGCAAACCCAGGCGCTCGGCATTATCCAGAAGCGGGCGGGCAGCGAGCTGACGCTGGTCGGGCTGCCACTGTCGTTCGACGGCGAGCGGCCGCCCTTCACCAAGCCGGCGCCGACGCTCGGCGAGGACAATGGCTCCGCGTTGGCTTGAGGCGATGCCGGCGATGCGTTGGCTGTTTCCTGTACTGGCCGTTGCGGCGGCGATTGCGGTCTCGGGTTGCGCCGTCGAGGGACCGCCAACTCCGGCGCAATCGGCCAATGCGGTAACGCTGACAAAAGAGAAGGACGGCCGGTTCCTCGTCCTGTCCGGGCCTAGGCTCCGCCATGCCGAGCCGTTTCTCGGCATCGCGAGCACCAATTTCTACCTGCTGCGCAGCTTTATCGATGCCCGCACAGGCGAGACCTTGCACCAGCTCTATGTCGAGGACAGCTATCCCGGCGCCGAGCGCAACTGGAATGCGGCGCGGCTCGCGGCCGGTGAGACGCTGCGCTTCATCCCGATCAGCAAGAACGAGGTCACCTGCGACGCCGGCTGCTCCTATGCCGAGGAATTCGCCGCCTCGCTGCCGGAGCCGCTGCTGCGCGCCAACCCGCAAGGGTTCACGGTCGTGTTCACCGCCCGCTCCGGCATCGCAAGGACGATCACCGTGCCGGGCGATCTGGTGGCCAAGCAGCTCGCCGCGATCACCGAGGCGCGCGCCACCAGACCGGCCGCCGCCGTGGCGGGCCCGGCCCCTGTCCCGCCGCGCTGAGCAAAGAAGCGGCCGGCTTGCTTGGCCGGGGATAGACGTTACGGCTTTGTGTCGGCCTTCATGAATACCTGGCGGCGACCGATCCACAGCATCGCCGCGTCGGCCGGCAGGGCCGGGTCGGATACCAGCTGGGCGCCGATATGTGCCGCCGTCAGCGCGGTCTTGAGCTGTAGCGCCTTGGGCGGGAGGGCGTCGCGGCTGTGCACGACAATGGCCACCCCGGTGACGGGATCGAGCGCCTTCGGTGCCGCGCGGCGGATCTGGTTCCCCTCGATCTGCCAGCCGACCATGATCAGCGGCGTCGCGATGCCCTTGCCGAATTCGGCGCTGTCATCGACCAGCGGATGGGCGGTGATCGCGACCTGCTCGCCCTGCTTGCCCGACAACGCCTGGATGATCGCGAGACGCTGCGCCTCGCTGACGGTGCGGGCGGCGCTCTCGTCGGGTACGCTGCCGACCTCGTCGAGCTTGGCCATGACCATCTGCGGATCGAGCCGGCTCTGCAGGATGCGGGTCATGACATCGGCCAACTGGCCGCCGAACGCCTCGGTGATCCCCCCGACGCATGCGATCAGCACGCTGCCCTCGGGCTGCGCCATCAGCGGCGCCGAGGTAAGGGCACAGCCGACGGGTTCATCGGCGCGCGCCGCCATGGGAAGCGCGACGAGGCCAAAAACGAGTGCGACAACAAGCCGTTTCATCAGAGACGCCATCATGAAAATTGACACGGCATTGTGCCGCGATCTTGCTTAACAATTCGTTCCCCGGATCGCTGAAGGAGACAGCTCATGACGCCACGCCAGGAACTGCGGCGGCTGATCGGCCAGACCGGCTATACGATGGTGCCGGGCGCCTATGACAGCTTGACCGCGCGGCTCGTCGAAGCGGCCGGTTTCGCGGCGGTCTATCTGACCGGCGGCGGTTATTCGCGGGCCAGCGGCTACCCCGATCTCGGCCTGTTGAGCCTGACCGAGAATGTCCAATTCATCGGCCGCACCGTCGAGGCGGTCGCGATCCCGGTCATCGCCGACGCCGATACCGGCTACGGCAACGCGATCAACGTGATCCGCACCGTGCGCGAATACGAGAAGACCGGGGTCGCCGGTTTTCATATCGAGGATCAGGTCAGCCCGAAGAAATGCGGACATTACGAAGGCAAGGAGGTGATCGCCCGGGCCGAGATGGTCGGCAAGATCAAGGCCGCGGTCGATACCAGGCGGGATGCCGATTTGGTCATCATCGCGCGATCGGATGCGCGCGCGATCGAGGGTCTCGCGGCGGCGATCGACCGGGTCAACGCCTATTTGGAAGCCGGCGCCGATGTCGGCTTTGTCGAGGCGCCGCAGACCGTCGACGAATTGCGGATCGTCGGCAAGAGCGTGCGGGGGCCGGCGCTGGTCAATGTCTTCGAGGGCGGCAAGACGCCGATGCTCGGCGCCAAGGAGTTGGAGGAGATGGGCTTCCGGCTCGGCATCTACCCGTCGCAGACCCACCGCGCCGCGATCCGCGCGGCGCAGCGGCTGCTGACGGCGATGAAGCGCGACGGCGACACGAGCGCGGTCGAGACCGAGCTCGCCACCTTCCAGGACCGCGAGGACGCCGTCGGCACCGCCGCTTGGCGGAAACTAGAGGAGAAATACATGCGACTGGGATAATCTGTGACGCGCCTCCACGGACGTCACCGGTCGTCGCAAAGCGATATTCGAGCGCCGGCGCGACCGGGTCGCGGCCCCTAAAACCGATGGCGCTGGATCGCGGTGCGTCCGCCGCAGAAGGCCGGCGCTCTCACTTTCGGGGTGAGACACATACCCGATACACTACCGAGGCGGCGGCGAACGCAATCGGGCCCACAACCGCACCTACCAGGATGATGCCAATCCCCTCCGCCAGCGAATATGCGCCGACGCGCATCAGCGTGATTGTCTGGAACGTCTCGTACGCGCCGCCAATGAGCGCGCCAAGAAGAGTCAACAACGAGGTTCGCATCAGTCTGTCCCCGCGGCGTTTCCTATAGGTCTGCGACCGGGGCTCGCTGCTGGATTAGTGAAGCCGGCGATGGCTTGAGGCGCATCCGGCGGAGTGAGACCCGCCGCCGCCCCTCCTCGACTTAAAAGAGGAGGGGAGCGGCGGGCAGCCGCATGCCGCTCACACGACGGGCGAGCGGCCGCCATCGACGTTGATCGCGCAGCCGGTGACGTAGCCCGCGGCATCGGAGGCGAGGAAGGTCGCGACATTGGCGAATTCCTCGGCCTTGCCCATACGGCCCATCGGCACGCTCTTGCCGGCCTCGGCAACATATTGCTCGAAGCTGACATTCGGCCTCTCGCGGTCGAAGCGGCGCTTGATCTGGTCACTGACGATGACCCCGACGTGCAGCGAATTGACCAGCACGTTGTGCGGCGCGCCCTCCATCGACATCGCCTTGGTCAAAGCCATCTGGGCGGCGCGGCTGACCGAGGTCGGGGCGCTGTCGGCGCCCGGCGCCTTGGCGCCGATGTTGAGGACGCTGATGATGCGGCCCCATTTGCGCTGTTTCATCTGCGGCATCAGGATGCGGCAGAAGCGGATCTGCGCGAACAGCTTCAGGTCGAGATCGGCCTGCCACTGCTCGTCGGTGATCGTCTCCGACGGGCCGCGCGTCGACTGGCCGGCATTGTTGACGAAGATGTCGACCTTGCCGAATTCCGAGTTGACCTGCTTGCAGGCCGCCTCGATCGCCGCCGCCTTCGAGACGTCGCAGCTGATCGCGGACACTTTGCCCTTCGCGACCTTCTGGATCTCGGCCCTGGCATCGGCGAGCGCGGCCTGGTCGCGCGCCAGAATGGCGACGTCGGCGCCCGAGGCCGCGAATTCCTTGGCGATCGCGAGGCCGAGCCCCTTGCTGCCGCCGGTAACGATCGCGCTCTTTCCGTCCAGCCGAACTTCCATGACCCAGCTCCTCCCAAGAAATAAATGCCGGCGGGGACAGCCGGCGCGTGCCTAGTCTGCCGTGAGCCGGTCGATTTCGTCCATGTCTTCGCGCGACAAGGCCCAATTTGTGGCGCGGACATTGGCCTCGACCTGATCCGGGCTGGTCGCGCCGGCAATGACGCTGGCCACGGCCGGGCGGTGCAGCAGCCAACTGATCGCCAGCTCCAAGAGGCTATGTCCGCGCGCCTCGCAAAAATCGCCGAGACGCTCGACGATGATCCAGTTCCGTTCGTTCAGCCGGCGCTCGGCGGCGCGCGGTGTGGTGGTCAGTCTGGCGCCGGCGGGCATCGGCGCGTTGCGGCGGTACTTGCCGGTCAAGAGCCCGTCCGCCAGCGGCGAGAACGGGATCAGACCGAGCCCGTAGGCTTCGATGACCGGCATCAGCTCGCGGTCGAGGTCGCGGTCGAGCAGGCTGTAGCGCTCCTGGCACGACACGTAGCGCGCCAGACCGAAATGGGTCGAGACCCACTGCGCCTCGACGACCTGCCAGGAAGACAGGGTCGAGCAGCCGATGTAGCGCACCTTGCCTTGGTGCACGAGGTCGTCGAGCGCGCGCAGCGTCTCCTCGATCGGTGTTTTCGGGTCGGCGATATGCTGCTGGTAGAGGTCGAGGTAATCGGTGTTGAGGCGTTTCAGGCTGGCCTCGACCGCCGACATGATGTAACGCCGCGAGGCGCCCTGCAGCTTCCCCTCGCTGTCCATCGGCCGGGCGAATTTGCTGGCCAGCACGATGTCGTGCCGGCGGCCAGCGAGAGCGCGCCCGAGATATTCCTCGGAGGCTCCCTTCTCGCCATAAGTGTCCGAGGTGTCGAACAACGTGATCCCGAGATCCAACGCCTGGTGCACGACCGCGCGCGTCGCCGCGTAGTCGCTGCGCCCACCGAAATTGTTGCAGCCGAGCCCGACCGCCGAGACGATCAGCCCGGAACGTCCCAGATTGCGCTGCTCCACCGCGGGTCCCTTTCCTGGTTTTGGCCCGGACACTATAGGGCGGCACTATAGGCGGCGGCACTATAGGCAGAAGAAAGGGTCGTGCATGCATCAGATCGCCGCCGCGCCGGGACCGTTCGGAGCCGATCCGGCCTGGGTGGCAGTGATCCTGTTCGTCGTCACCTATCTCTTCGTTATCGCCGACCGGATCAACCGTTCGATCATCGCGATGCTCGGCGCCGGCGCGATGATCGTCTCCGGCGTCTTGAGCCAGGACGAGGCGATCCGCGGCATCGATTTCAACACGATCGCGCTGCTGACCGGGATGATGGTGCTGGTCGCGATCGCGCGCCGCTGCGGCATGTTCGAATATCTCGCGGTGTGGTCGGCCAAGAAGGGCCGGGCTCAGCCCTGGGCGATGCTGGCGATGCTGTCGCTGGTGACCGCGGTCGTGTCGGCCTTTCTCGACAATGTCACCACCGTGCTGCTGATCGCGCCGGTGACCTTGTCGGTGACGCGGCTGTTGGAGACCCCACCCTACCCGTTCCTGTTCGCCGAGGTGTTCGCCTCGAATATCGGCGGCACCGCGACGCTGATCGGCGATCCGCCGAACATTATCATCGGCTCGGCGGCGCATCTCAGCTTCAACGACTTCGTGATGAATCTGACGCCGGTCATCATCGTCGTGATGGCGGTGCAACTGCTCGCCACCCACCTGATCTGGGGCCGCGAGATGCGGGCGAGCCCCGAGGCGCGGGCGCGGGTCATGGCGCTCGACGAGCGCGGCATGATCACCGACCCGCCGCTGATGCGCACTTCCCTGTTGGTGATCGGCGGGGTCGTCGCCGCTTTCGTCGCGGCCGGGCCGCTCAACCTGCAGCCCGGCACGATCGCGCTGTTCGGCGCCGCGATGCTGATGCTGTTCCACAATCTCGAGCATCGCCGCGACAAGGAAAAGCAGACGCTGCGCGTCGCCGAAACCTTTGCCGAAATCGACTGGATCACGATTTTCTTTTTTCTCGGGCTGTTCGTCATCGTGCATGGCATCGACGCGGCCGGCCTCCTCGACCTGGCGGCGCGGCACCTGATCGCCGCGACCGGGCACGATCCGACCGCGACCGCCCTGGCGATCCTGTGGGGATCGGCGGTCCTCTCCGCGATCGTCGACAACATCCCGTTCGTCGCCGCGATGATCCCGCTGATACGGGAATTGGCGCCCTATCTCGGCGGCCCCGAGCAGCTGACGCCGCTGTGGTGGGCCCTGTCCTTGGGCGCCTGCCTCGGCGGCAACGGCACGCTGATCGGCGCCTCGGCCAATCTGACCGTTGCCGGGATTGCCGAGCGCAACGGCGTCGAGTTCGGGTTCCTGACCTATACCAAGCATGCCTTTGGCCTGATGCTGATCAGCGTCGCCATCAGCACCCTTTACCTTTGGTGGCGGTATCTCTAGACCGCAGGCGGTCTATGATCGGCCGGCCTTAGGCTAGCGCCGATCGGGCAACAAAAAGAGGAGGATCGTCATGCGGCGGCGGAGCTTGATCGCAGGAGGCGGCATTGGACTGGTCGGCGCTGCATTGGCGGCACCGGCGATCGCGCAATCACAGCCCGAAATCAAATGGCGGCTCGCCTCCAGCTTTCCGAAGAGCCTCGACACACTTTACGGCGGCGGCGAATACCTCGCCAAGCGCATCGCCGAGGCGACCGACAACAAATTCCAGATCCGCGTCTTCGCCGCCGGCGAGATCGTGCCGGCCTTCCAGGTCCTTGACGCCGTCCAGAACAACACCGTCGAGATGGGCCACACCGCCAGCTATTACTATATCGGCAAGGACCCGACTTTCAGCTTCGACTGCACGATGCCGTTCGGCATGAATTACCGGCAGATGAATTCCTGGATGATGCATGGCGGCGGCACGGACCTGTTGCGCGCCTTCTTCAAGGACTACAACAATGTCAATATCCCCGCCGGCAATACCGGGGCCCAGATGGGCGGCTGGTACCGCAAGGAAATCAAGACCGTCGCCGATCTGCAGGGGCTCAAATTCCGCATCGCCGGCCTCGCCGGCGCGATCCTCGGCAAGCTCGGCGTCGTGGCGCAGCAGATCCCGGGTGGCGACATTTATCCCGCCCTCGAAAAGGGCACCATCGACGCCGCCGAATGGGTCGGGCCGTATGACGACGAGAAGCTCGGCTTCTACAAGGTCGCCAAATACTATTACTACCCCGGCTGGTGGGAGGGCCAGGCACAGCTCTCGGTGTACATCAATAACGGCCAGTGGGACGGCCTGCCGAAGAGCTACCAGGCGATCTTGACCGCCGCCTGCGCCGAGACCGAATCCTGGATGATCGGGAAATACGACGCCGAGAACGTTCCCGCCTTGCGGCGCCTCGTCGCCAACGGGGCGCAGCTGCGGCCATTCTCCAAGGAAATCCTCGACGCTTGCTATAAGGCGACCTATGAATTCTACGACGAGATCATGGCGAAGAACGCCAAGTTCAAGGCAATCTTCGATCCCTGGAAGAAATTCCTCGACGACGAAGGCCAGTGGTTCCGGGTCGAGGAGCAGCAGTTCGACAACTATATGCTGTCGGTGAAGAAGGGCTGAGCCGCTAATGCGGCGGCGCGCTTCAAAGGAACGGGCATGAATCACCGGGTGGCGATCCTCGGCGGGTCGGGGTTCATCGGGCGCTATATCGTCAAGCGGCTGGCCGAGCGCGGCGATGTCGTGGCGGTGGGCGGCCGCTATGCCGCTCAAGCCAAATTCCTCAAGCTCAAGGGCGATGTCGGGCAGGTCGGCCTGATCAACATCGCGATCGACGACGAGCGGCTGTTGTCGGCCTTTGTCGCCGGCAACGACACGGTCATCAATTGCGTCGGCATCCTGCGCGAGAGCGGCCGGCAGCGTTTCGATCTGGTGCATCATACCGCGCCGGCCCGGTTGGCCCGCCTGGCGCGCGAGGCCGGGGTAGCGCGATTCATCCATATCTCGGCGATTGGCGCCGATCCGCGTTCGAGTTCGGCTTATGCCCGCAGCAAGGCAGCCGGCGAGCAGGCGGTGCGCGACGCCTTTCCGACCGCGACGATCCTGCGCCCGTCGATCGTGTTCGGTCCGGAGGACCAGTTCTTCAACCGCTTTGCGGGGTTGGCGATGATCTCGCCAGCGCTGCCGCTGATAGGCGGCGGCCTGAGCCGGTTCCAGCCGGTCGATGTCGGCGACGTCGCCGATGCCGCGGTGCGCTGCATCGACGACCCGGCAAGCGCCGGACGGACCTACGAGCTGGGCGGCCCCAAGGTCTATACCTTCCGCGCGCTGATGGAGCTGCTGCTCGAGGAGGTTCACCGCAAACGCCTGCTGATCGACATCCCGTTCAGCATCGCCTCCTTGCAGGCGCGCTTGATGGCGATTCTGCCAAGCCCGCCCCTGACCCCCGACCAGGTCGAGCTGTTGAGGCGCGACAATGTCGTGTCGGCGGGGGCGCTGACCCTGGCGACGCTCGGCATCACGCCGACCGCGGTTGAGGCCATTCTGCCGACTTATCTCGACCGTTTCCGCCGCGGCGGCTGGTACGAGCGCCGGCATATGCCGATGACCCGTGCGGATTAGCCGCTGTCGCCGTAGGACAGGTTTGGATAAGCTTGCGGCGAGCGGGGTTCTCATCGATGAAAGCATTGTTGCGCGGGCTCGTTCCGATGATCGCGGCCCTGGCACTCGGAGGCACGGCCATGGCGGCAGATCTCGAAAACACCCTTTATCTCGACGTGCCGGCCGGCCGTGTCGTGATCGAGATGCGCCCCGATCTGGCGCCGGATCACGTCGCCCAGATCAAGGCGCTCGCCCGCCGCGGGTTCTATGACGGCGTGCCGTTCCATCGCGTCATCGACGGCTTCATGGCGCAAACGGGCGACCCGACCGGCACCGGCACCGGCGGCTCCGGCCATAAGCTGAAGGCCGAATTCTCCGGCGAAAAACACGTTCGCGGCATCACGTCGATGGCGCGCGCCACCGATCCGAACAGCGCCGACAGCCAGTTCTTCATCATGTTCGCGCCGGCCCCGTTCCTTGACGGCCAGTACACGATCTGGGGCAAGGTCACCTCGGGCATGGAGTACATCGACCAGGTCAAGAAGGGCGACCAGGCGCGCAACGGCGTGGTCACCAACCCGGACAAGATCGTGAAGATGCAAGTCGCCGCCGACGCCGAGAAGGCAAAATAGGCCGCGGCACCGCAGCAGCCCCCATTTCGCTAACCATCTATTGATAGATTCCGGGCCTCCTCCCCCGAGACCGCGCCCGGGGCGGGGACTGTGAATGACCGTTTCTGATCGGAGCCGGATAGCCGCAGCGGCGACAAAGCGGGAGGGTGGCGCGTCGACGCGCTGGTCCGTCAGGGGCTGGCTCGACGCTCTGGCGGTTTATCGCCAGCCGCGGCTGATCGCGATCCTGTTGATGGGGTTTTCGAGCGGGCTGCCATTGGCATTGACCGCCTCCACCCTGTCCTTCTGGCTGGCCGAGATCGGCGTGTCGTTGACGACGATCGGCTTCTTCGCCCTGGTCGGCATCTCCTACAATCTGAAATTCCTGTGGTCGCCGCTGATCGACCGGCTGCCGATCCCGTTCCTGACCGCGCGGCTCGGACGGCGGCGCAGCTGGGCGTTGGCGATCCAGATTCCGCTGGCCTTCGCGATCCTGGCGATGGGCATGACCGATCCGCGCAGCGACCCCGCCGCCACGGCGATCGCGGCGGTCGTCGTCGCCTTCCTGTCGGCGAGCCAGGATATCGTCATCGACGCCTACCGGATCGAGCTGTTGCTGCCGGAGGAGCAGGGCGCCGGCGCTGCCGCGACGCAGTGGGGCTACCGCTTCGGCCTGCTCGCGGCCTCCGCTGGCGCGCTCTACGCGGCGGCCTTCGCCACATGGAGCTTCGCCTATTCGCTGATGGCCGTGCTGATGCTGGTCGGCATGGCGACGGTGTGGTTCACCCCGGAGCCGGGCCAGGTGCGGGAACCCGAACAATTGCCCGGCGCGACCGCCTTCGAGCGCCTGAAGACATGGCTCGGCCGCGCCGTTGTGGCGCCGTTCGTCGATCTGTTCCGGCGGACCGGCGGCGCCGGCTTCGTCGTGATCGTGCTGTTCATCGTGCTCTATAAATTCGGCGAGGCGCTGGCCGGGACGATGTCGAACCCGCTCTACGTTTCGCTCGGTTTCACCAAGCCGGAGGTCGCCAATATTGGCAAGATCTACGGCTTTGCCGCGACCCTCGCCGGCCTCGCGCTCGGCGGCGTGGTCGTCTACCGGATCGGCGTGTTCCGCGCGTTGCTGGTCTGCGGCATCCTGCAAGCGTCCTCGAACCTGATGTACGCCGTGCAGGTCTGGGCCGGCCACGACGTCGCCTTTCTGGCGGTGACGATCGGCTACGAGAACCTGACCAACGGCATGGGATCGGCCGCTTTCGTCAGCTATCTGTCGGGGCTGTGCAACGTCGCGTTCACCGCAACGCAATACGCGCTGTTGTCCTCGCTGGCCGGCGTCGGGCGGACAATCCTGTCAGCCTGGGGCGGCAAGATGGCCTTCCTGCTCGGCTGGACGCCGTTTTTCCTGGTCAGCACCGTGCTGTGCATACCCGGCCTGCTGCTGTTGCTGTGGGTGATGCGAGCATTCCCGACGACGGACGCACGGTCTCAGCCGTAAGACCAGAGCAGGTTGCGGTGCCGGTTGAGCCAGGCGCGCGGCGCCGTGCAATCCGGGGTCAAGGTCTTGAGCAGCCGCCAGAAGCGCGGCCCGTGGTTCATCTCGGCGAGGTGGGCCACCTCATGGGCCACGACATAGTCGACAATGCTTTCCGGGGCCAGCACCAGCCGCCAGCTGAACGACAGGCAACCCGCCGCCGAGCAGCTGCCCCAGCGGCTCTTGGTGTCGCGCACGGTGACCCGGGCGATGTGCTTGCCGATCTGCGCCGCGTAAAGGCGGGCCCGGCGGGTCAGCTCCTGACGCGCCAGGCCGATCAGATGATCGCGCACCCGGCGCCCGAGATGCGCCGGCTCGCCGCGGACGCGGATCTCGCCGTCGATGATCGCGACCGGCGGCGCCGCCGGGTCGCTTTCCCGGCGGATCCGATGCGGCGCCCCGAGCACCGGCACGATCGCCCCCTCGACGAACGCGACCGGACGCGGCAATGCCTCGAGACGGGCGGCGATCCAGCCGCGCTGCGCCCGCAAAAAGCGGAGCCCGTGCTCGGCCGGGACGCCGCGCGGCAGGACCAGCTCGACCGCCCGTTCCGCCGCGTCGATCCGCAACAGCAGGCGGCGGGCTCGCGGATTGACGCGAATCGTCAGGGGTGCGCCGAGGTCGAGCGCCACCGCGCGGCGATGGACATCCTCGACCGCCGCGGCTGAAACCCTGCCCTTGCGCCCCAACCTCACTGCCCTCTCCTCTGCAGCCTTTGACCCGCGTCACAAAAGCTTCCCGCCCCCGTCACGATTTGGCAAGCTGCCGCCCGATAATCCGAAAACCGCCACCAGGGCGGCTGGGGATATCCCGAGGGGGGCTTGAATGAAGCCGATCACGATCGCCGCCGCGGCGGCCGTTCTTGCCACGGGTCTGGGATCGGCCTCGGCCGAGCCGGTCGAGTTGCAGTGGTGGCACGCGATGACCGCGATCAACGCCGAGCGCGTCAACAAGATCGCCACCGATTTCAACGCGCTGCAGACCGACTACAAAATCGCGCCGGTATACAAGGGCTCGTACCCCGAGACGATGACCGCCGCGATCGCCGCCTTCCGCTCCGGCAACCCGCCGCATATCGTGCAGGTCTTCGAGGTCGGCACGGCGACGATGATGGCCGCCAAAGGCGCGGTGAAGCCGGTCTATCAGCTGATGGCCGATGCCGGCGAGCCGTTCGATCCGCAAACCTATCTGCCGACCGTCACCGGCTATTACAGCACCGCCGACGGCAAGATGCTGTCGATGCCGTTCAACAGCTCGACGGCGATCGTCTACTGGAACAAGGATGCCTTCGCCAAGGCGGGGCTCGACCCGGAAAAGCCGCCCAAGACCTGGCCCGAGACCTTTGCCATCGCCAAGAAGCTGAAGGCCGGTGGAGCGAATTGCGCGGTCGTCCCGGCCTGGATCACCTGGACCCAGATCGAACAGTTCAGCGCCTGGCACAATCTGCCATTGGCGACCAAGGCGAACGGCCTCGACGGCGCGGATAGCGAGCTGAAATTCAATACACCTGTGATGGCCAAGCACATCACGGCCGTCGCCGAGGCGATCAAGGACAAGAGTTTCGATTACGGCGGGCGCACCAACGAGGCGGAAGGCCGGTTTATCAGCGGCGATTGCGCGGTGATCCAGACCTCCTCCGGCTTCTACGGCAACGTCAAGACCAACGCCAAATTCGCCTTCGGCATGACCGAGCTGCCCTATTACCCCGACATCCCGGGCGCGCCGCAGAACTCGATCATCGGCGGCGCCAGCCTGTGGGTCATGGACGGCAAGAAACCGGAGGAATACAAGGGCGTCGCCAAATTCTTCAGCTATCTGTCGCGCACCGACGTGCAGCGCGAGATGCATGAGGTGACCGGTTATCTGCCGATCACCAAGGCCGCTTACGAGGCCACCAAGGCCTCCGGGTTTTACGACAAGAACCCGGGACGTGAGATCCCGCTGCTGCAATTGGCCGGCAAGCCGCCGACCGAGAATTCACGGGGGTTGCGGCTCGGCAATCTGGTGCAGATCCGCGACGTGATCGCCGAGGATCTCGAAACCACCTTCGCCGGCAAGAGCGAACCCAAGGCGGCGCTCGACGACGCGGTCGCCCGCGGCAACGCCATCCTGCGGCAGTTTCAGAAAAACGTTCAATAGCCCGCGCAGGTCTATGATCGGCACTGAAGCAGTGCTGGCCGCAATCTTTACCCGGCTTCCCGGCGAAAGCCGGGACCCACTCTTCCGCCGCTTGAGCGGTTCAGGGGTGGATCCCGGCTTTCGCCGGGAAGCCGGATAAATGAGCATAGCTCGGGCATGGAGCGCCGCGTCGTCTTCGCCGGCTGGCTGTTTCCGGCGCTTTTGCTGATGCCGCAGCTGGCGGTGACGCTGGTGTTCTTCTTCTGGCCGGCGGCGCAGGCAGTCCTGCAATCGGTGCGGCGGGAAGACGCGTTCGGCCTGTCGACCCGGTTTGTCGCGGCCGAGAATTTCGTGGCCGTCATTACCGACCCGCTCTATCTCGCCTCCGCCGAGACCACCGCGATATTCAGCGTCGCCGTCGCGGTGCTGGCTTTGGCGGCCGGGCTGCTGCTCGCGGTCATGGCGAACCGGGTGGTACGCGGCGCCGCCTTCTACAAGACCGTGCTGCTTCTGCCCTACGCGGTCGCGCCGGCGATCGCCGGCGTCTTGTGGCTGTTTCTGTTCAACCCGAGCATCGGCATCGTGGCGGTCGGGTTGCGCCGGCTCGGGATCGACTGGAACTACCTGCTCGACGCCGAGCAGGCGATGCTGCTGGTGACCCTCGCCGCCGCCTGGAAGCAGATCAGCTATAATTTCCTGTTCTTTCTCGCTGGCCTGCAATCGATCCCGGCCTCTTTGCTCGAAGCCTCGGCGATCGACGGTGCCTCGCCGCGGCGGCGGTTCTGGACGATCATCTTTCCGCTATTGGCGCCGACCAGCTTCTTTCTGCTGGTCGTCAATACCGTCTACGCCTTTTTTGACACCTTTGGGATCATCCACAACGTGACCCAGGGCGGCCCCGCCAAGGCGACCGAAATCCTCGTCTACAAGGTCTGGTACGACGGCATGGTCGGCCTCGATCTCGGCAGCTCGGCGGCACAATCGGTCATTCTGATGGCGATCGTCATCGGGCTGACCGCGGTCCAGTTCCGCTTTATCGAGCGCCGAGTTCACTATGCTTAGGTTGCATTACGCATGATGGTGACCGCGCGACGCAGCGCCTGGCTCCCGCATGCGGTGCTGATCACCGGCTTGGCGCTGGTGCTATTCCCGGTATACGTCGCGTTTGTCGGATCGACGCTGACCGCCCAAGACATTCTCGATGCGCCGATGAGTTTGGTGCCGGGGCCTCACCTGTTCGAGAATTTCGGCCGCGCGCTCGGCTCGGGGACGGTCAAGACCAGCGGCGAGCCTGTTGCGGCGATGTTGCTGAACAGCCTGGTGATGGCGCTGGTCATCGCCGCCGGCAAGATCCTGATCTCGCTGCCGTCGGCCTATGCCGTCGTGTTCTTCCGCTTTCCGCTGCGGAAGGTGTGCTTCTGGGCAATCTTCGTGACGCTGATGCTGCCGGTCGAGGTGCGCATCATCCCGACCTACAAGATCGCCGCCGATCTGTCGCTGATCGATACCTATGCCGGGCTGACCCTGCCGCTCGTCGCCTCGGCGACCGCGACCCTGCTTTTCCGCCAGTTCTTCCTGACGATCCCCGACGAGCTGGTCGAGGCGGCCAAGATCGATGGCGCCGGCCCATGGCGGTTTCTGATCGACACCGTGATCCCGCTGTCGCGCACCAATATCGCCGCGCTGTTCGTGATCCTCTTCATCTTTGGTTGGAACCAGTATCTGTGGCCGCTGCTGATTACCAACACGCCGTCGATGACGACGATCGTGATCGGCATCCGCCAGATGATCGGCAATGGCGACACGCAGACCGAATGGCCCATCGTCATGGCCACCACCCTGCTGGCGGTGCTGCCGCCGGTATTGGTCGTGCTGCTGATGCAGCGCTGGTTCGTCAAAGGCCTGGTCGAGGCGGAGAAGTAGCGTGCCGATACCATGACAGGGATTGTCTACCGCCCCGCCATGCTTGACGAAGCCGCTAATATCCTCGCGGTGCTGATCGAAATCGCGCCGGAGATCCCGGTTCAGGTCGAGCCGCTCGAACGCGAGGAGGCGCTCTATGCGCTGATCCGCAATTGCGCGCGTTCGGGCGAGTCCTGGTTGGCGATCGATGAGGGCGGCCGCATTGTCGGGTTTCTGCTCGCTGAACCCGACCAGGTGCGGCGGCACTACGCCGAGCACGAGATCCTCGAGCTGCGCCATGGCGGCGTCGTGAAAAGCCATCGCCAGCGTGGGATTTTCACCAGCCTGATCGAAAAGGTGCTCGCGCGCATGGTGCCGGTTACAGCGACGACCAGCCCGGCAAACCAATCGGGCGCGGCCCGCCTGCTGGAGAAGCTCGGGTTTCACACCGTCCCCTCCCCCGGCGGCGAGCAGCGCTTTCGCTGGGATCCGGGCGCCTCGCCCGGAAACCGCGATTCGTGATTCGTGAAATGAATACAGCTTTGCATTCTGAGGTTCGGGCCATTTTCCACACGGGGGGTGGGACGGGTCTAGCCGAGACTGCAAACGTGGTTGATCCATGGCTACGGTGACCCTCGACGGCGTTCGCAAATCCTTTGCCGATCGCGAGGTCGTGCACGGGGTCAGCTGCGAGATCGGGGATGGCGAGCTGGTCGTCGTGGTCGGTCCGTCGGGCTGCGGCAAGTCGACCCTGTTGCGCATGGTGGCCGGGCTCGAAACCGTCAGCGCCGGCACCGTCGCGATCGACGGCCGGATCGTGAATGGGATCGAGCCGAAGGACCGCGACATCGC